>Ga0123354_10006199_pt1 | contig 17693 bp, 14 predicted proteins | sample TergutLab28metaG_2_FD_97872 | JGI IMG/M metagenome (GOLD analysis project Ga0123354, IMG submission 97872) | Labiotermes labralis P4 segment gut microbial communities from Petit-Saut dam, French Guiana - Lab288 P4 | ecosystem: Host-associated > Arthropoda: Insects > Digestive system > Gut ...
CTAGAAGTCAGCACTCGGAAGGTCCTGCGACCGGCCATCTCGACACAGGTTTTTCTTGGTTTCCCTGTGTCTATAAGCAAATGCTGAGATGGTTCCCAAGATTCCAAGTTGCCACTACATGCTCTCATGTAGCCCTCCCGGCTTAAATCTAGTAGTAACCAATTTCATGTTTTGTTTACATGTAAAATAACCACTGCCACCGGGTAACAACCCAATTGCAGTAAATAAATAAATATAAATATCAGCTGTCACTAGGAAACAGAGAAACCATAAAGACTGAGGCAGTTTGGCTGTTAAGGACAGTATATACAGGAGTGTTTTTGAGTATTTGGGTCAGGGGAAGATTAACATTAATATTACAGACGGTCTTTAATGAGGTAATGAATAAGCAAGATTTGAGGTTCTCCTGGCATTGTTTTGGAGGATACAGATCTGAGGTATGATACGTTTCAAACCACTTGCGACAAAGTATCATATCCCAGAAAATAATCCTAAGATCTAAGATGGATTTCAAACTAACTGCTGTTCATAATCTCTAATATGTTCAGTATTTGTTAATTAATGTGCCAAGACGGCTCACTCAGAGTCGTGTCTGGGCATGATGACCAAGGAATCATGGTTGGATTCCAGGCAGGGGTAGTTGATTTTCTCTTTTCCCGTAATGCACAGACCAGCTCTGGGACCTGTCCATCTTCCTATTCAGTGGATTGTGGGGCTATTTCCAGAGAGATAAAGCAGCCAGGACATGAATCTGACCTTTCACCTTCATCTAGGTTAAGAAAGAGTGGAGCCATACCACCACTCCTTCAAATGCCTTCATGGCATTTATAGTGACAGGTTTACTTTACATTGTTAGTGAGGAATGGCTTTGAATAAAGTGAGTACAATAGAATGAACAGTTAACCAACCTGATAGATAATTCTGCACACTGAACTACAGTACCAACATGAGAAAAATAGCTGCTTATAAAAAATGAGTGCAAACATTTATGATAATAATGAAAGAATAATGACTAGAACAGCTGAGCTACTCATTTTCAAGCACATGGTGTAGTATTACCTACTTGTTGAAGGATACAACATTATTTACACTTTTATCTTATCTTTTGCCATAGGAATAATGAGCATGTACGGCCTTCTTGAGCACTTTGAAGATGGAAGTGATCCAAAAAATTACAAACAGCATAAGGCCTTCAATGATGCATCTGAAGAACATATTAATAAGAGTCTCTTCAAGGACAAGAAACTCAATAAATTGTGGGAAAAAGCAGAAAGATCTGGCTTCACAGGTGTGTTGAAATACAGTTGTATTTATTTATGTGCTGAATTTGTACCAAACAGTCCTTGGGGGAAAAAGTATTTCCAAACATATTCATACTTATTTAACTAAACTAGCAAGCTGGCCAAATGATGGATTGGCTGACCAACTCACTCCTGGAGCAGAGCTCCTTCTTGAGTAAGTTTCTTAGCTATGCAAGAAACTCCCTGCATTTTATGGAACCTGAAGGTTCACTACCATATTCACCAGTGTGTAACTTTTCCCAACCCTCAGCCAGATGAATCCACTCCCCATTTTCCCATCCAGTTCTTTAATATCCATTTTTATATTATCTTCCCATGTATATGTAGGTTGTCCATGTGCGGTCTTTCCTTCGGGCTCCCCCACCAAAATCCTCTGCATTTTTCTTCTCATTTACATGTTTCAGATGCCCTCCAACCCCTTACTGCTTGATGTGATCACATAATGCTTGGTGAATACAAATCCTGAAGCACCTCATTATGCAGTTTCCTCCAGTCTCTTTGTTACTTCTGTCCACTTAAGCCCAATTATCTTCCTCAGCATCCTATTCTTGAACACACTCACCCTATGTTCTTCTCTTAATGTAAGAGACCAAGTTCCACACCCATACAGAACAGTCAAAATTACAGTTCTCTTATTTTTTAATTTTATGATTTCAGATATATTGGCTATCTGTTGATTTATTACAAATGTTTGTGTGAAGTTAGTCATGCTGCACACATTCATAAATTATTTTTCCTTCTTTTATATTAAAATTAAATCTCTCTTGTTCATTAAGATATATTGGTTTCCTATGGTCTGTTCTTTACAGCTGAAGAGTTGCAGGCATTGAAGGAAGAATTCAATCACCATCAAGATAAACTAGATCAGTATTTTTCTCTGTTGAAGGATATGGAGGAGGGACCAAATGATACACATCAGAGTAAGCTTACATGTCATAAAGAATGCAAGGACCATTTATCTATATCTGATCATTTATCTTGTATTTGAGGTAGTTCAGCAGGAGATGAGACCCTCACAGGGTCTGCAGTGGAGGGAGCGTCCATAAAGTGCACAGTACTGAAATTTGTTACAGTTCTTTTGAACTGGATTCTGTTCTTCCGACAGAAGGCAGTATTCTGGATTCGTTACTCAGATCTGAGAGTACTATGTAATAATTATAGGGGGCCCTGATTACTGAATCATGGGAGGGCCACTATCTATTTACATTACTGGTGTAGGCATTCCCAAAACATGACCTGGATTTACATTAACCGTAATCATACTAGCTCTCTCAATAACCTTTAGCTTATGTCCTTTTAAACAAAAGTTTTCTGCTGCAGCCAGATCACTATTCAGTTTAAGTGCCCACTGGAAAATTTTGCCCAGTTTGGATAAAAGGATGTACATGTGCATTAAAGGTTAACATTAGTTTCTTCCTGAGAAATGTCACCACTTAGACAAATCAAACTTTGTCAGCATATAATTAATCGAAATTCTACTTCCATGTGTGTGTGTGCATGAATGCTCTCTTATGTGTTGTAATTCTGAGATTCCTTTGAAGCAATGGCAAACAAACATTACACATGTCCCTGCCTGTAAGATGAAACATTTCTGTCAAAATAATGGCAGCAAGTAATGTACAGTTTGATTACCCATTATTTTTCTGTAATGACTGTGAACACTTAGAAGTAACTGGTTGCCATTTGTTGGACAGAGGATGAATTATTATGAGTTGTGTTTAGATGGTGTGAGTGGTATGTGAACAGAAGACTAGTGGTAGCTGCAAAATGGGTGAGTGAGTGATCAAATAATGGAATATGACTTCTGTTATTAAAGATCCAGCTTGTCACTAAGGCATGGCATGTCCTGAGTATACAGAGAGATTGAATATATTGAAAAAGCAGCAAGTGCAGTTGACCAGTTAAGGGCTGTCCATATGTGTGGGGTTTAATGATGATTATGATGATAGAAATTGTCACTATCTACAGCTGATACGAAGAGTGCTTAAGGAACTGTATTTACTCAAGTTTTTAGGATACTGGCTGTCATTCTGTAAGTATCTTTTTGTATTAATTAATTCAATTTGGGAGGTAAAGGGTGTAATTAAACCCAGTAACTGTCAATCCAACATGACAGTAGCTAGATTATGTATGTGGGCAGCCAAGATAACATACTTTGTATAGCAGGTGCAACACACTGGACAGTCCAGGGTTCAAACCCTGGCAGGGGGTGAGATTTTCCACATCCCTTTATCAGGGTTAAAGTGACTGGGGGCACGGCACTGACCACCCACGCCCTGCGAGTGGTGAGGTTAAGTAGAGCTATATGTCTGCCTCCCCTCATTGTCTGCTTGGCTTGTTACAGTACAGACCATATGTGTGATCCAGATATGGTTATTATTTTCAGTCTGTATTTCACTTCATGTGTAATATCTCCATGCCTGTAAAGATTCCTACATATTTTATTCCTCATAATATAGCAGAAGAATACTACTTACATGAAGAAAATGTATAGGTGAACAGTTGCCAGTGTAGGCCATTGCACACAAGAGTAGAGTGAAGATTTCATGAGATCATAGTACTAATTAAAACTTCCAAGTAAAGCCACCCCTCTTCCTTTCATCACTCCTTTAAGACATAAACAGAATGTTGCAGAAAAATGGATAGTATTGCTGCTTTCTATTTTAAAGCTACCAGGTTTATATCACAGTTCAGCGACCAGCTTTCCTTATACACATTAATGTCTTTTTCTTTTTTAGATTCTCTGGATAACACATTAGAGCAGTTCAATGTAATTGAAGAACAAGAAAAGACTGAACAGGATTATCGTCATAAAGCAAACTTGTTGAGGTAATAAAATGAGATAATAAATGTTCATACATCAGTAGAATTGTGAGGTTTTCAAGTTTAATATTATAATTTGTAAGCACATATTGAATCTTTTTTTTTTTTTAAGGGACAAGCATCAAAATATTAGGGATGGATATGATCGCCTTCATCGTATGGCTGCTAAGGGTCCCACCAGTAAAGAATTCATTGAGCCAAAAGTTCAGGGGCTTTGGAAATTGGCAATGGAATCAGATTTCAGCCCCAGTGAACTAGAGTCACTCAGAGTAAGTGGAATACAGGATAATTACAGTGGTCCCTATTATCACTTGCTACTTGAAGTAAGTGTCCAGTTTCTAGAACAAGGTACTGGCCTCTTGTACTGAAGGACATACATCTGAAACCAGTCAGATGCAACATGAATGAATATTCAGAACCCTGTTCCTTATGGAGATGTTGCTTGTAAGTCTTTATGAAACTTTTAAGAAATGACCAGTAAATCTTGCACAGCCTGTACCACTAAGCATGACAGTATGGGGGGGGGTTGATGTTATCTACTTTAGTTACACAACATTATCATGGAGGGATGTGTTCGTCTGATTTGGCAGTGTGCATTGTGAGGAATCATTTTGTAGGTGGAGCTGATGCACTATGAAAATCGGCTGCTGAAGTTACGACACCTTCAAGCAGAGGCAGCTTTGGGGTCTGAAAGACATGCTATGAAGGAGAAGTTGGCAGGAGTGAAGACAGATGGAATTCTGCTAATGGAGGAAACCATCAAAAAGCAGGCCAGAAAAGTCGAAAAACTTCATCTGGACCTTGAAACAAGGATAATGCAAAAACACATAGAACTATAAAACATATATATAATTCTGGTCAGCTGCACATCTGTATTGTCACTGTATAATTTTAGCTTATGCTGTCTGTTTTGTAATGTATCTTGTTGTTCTGATAATATGTGGAGTTCTGAATTAACTTTCTAATAAGTAAAGATAATTTGTATTATCTGGCTGTATTTTTGCCCAGCTTCTGTGCCACAATGCTACTGATGCTTTCCATGTATGTTACCAGTCTTCTTAGCAGAAAGGACAGAGCATGAAGGCAGTACTGTATATTATTCAGCAGTGCCCCAGTAAAGAGATGTACTGAAGATTCAAATATTCCTTGATGTTATGCTGTGTTGACTGGTAAACAGTTACCTATGTTTTGGAGGAGCTTAGTGCCTCCATATTCAGCATTAGCAGTCCACTACACTTCTCCAAAATGCTGGTAAATTTGTACCCGTCAAGAAAGCATAACATCCCAGAAAGCTTGCATCTTTGTGACACTGTTGTGAGAACCTCATTAGGAAAGTCAGTTTCACCGTCAGGTTGTAATAATGGGGTAGGTAAGAACAAAAATTGCTCTGTACTGAGTTTGACTTTTATGTAATAATGATGTGAACATGAGAATTGAACTGAACTGGCACAGGACATGGTTGGATGGGTTAACTGCAATCATGGGTGCCTTACAATCAAAGAATTTATTAGGTGAATAACAATAAATTTCCCAAGATGACCCTGTTCATATGAAGCAGCATTGTGTACAGATTAGTTGGATGTTTTTCAGTAAACAAACAAAGAATAAATTTGTGCGGCTGATAGTGGTACCAGTAAGATGTGGCACAAGGAATTTAACATGTTGATCCAGAAGAAAGTTTCAGGAATACCTGTAGAAGATGGGAAGATTATTTTGTAAGATACTGATAGGATAACAGTTTTCCATGAGAGTGGGTCACCTTACGTCAAAACCATCTCATCGCTCTGTCCATCCACAAGCGCTCCTGGGATATGTATCTGATCTTTCCCACCACCCTTTCTACGTATTCCTTCCTTCACTTAATCTCATTGCCTATTAGTTGTTCCCAGTTGTTGGTTTTTCTGCACCCATGTGTAAAATGGCTAAACCACTTGTATTGTCAGTTACCTTCAGTTCTTATGTTTGCTTCATTTCTTAGTGCCATGTAGAAATTACTACTATTCTTCCTGCCTCTGTCAAGGCCAACTAGATCTACACAGGGTAGGATGATAATGTATTCAGAGTGAATGAGGGGAGGGTACACGAAACAAGGGACATAAAGAGCAGCAATAACAGCCCTGACGTGGGACATACGAAAGGAACAGCTGGCCAGCAGGGGATGCCGAACTTATGAAAAGTTGGGGTGCCCAAACAGTTGAGTGGAAAGGGTTAAATGAAAAGGATCATTATAGTGTGTCATTTCAAACTCAAGAATTGGTGGGTTCATTTGCAGGAAATGTAGAGGCAGTTAATAGCAAATGTGCTGATCTTTTATGTTGTGTAAAGGTCTTCATTGCCTTACTTAAAGAACTGCTTTACAAATGTAAGCTTGACTGAGATGTGACAGTGGGCATTTTGTAATTACTCTGTATTCAGAACAGTTCTTCCAGACATGTGGTAAAGTAAAACTTATGCAGATAGTTTTGTATGCCCTGTAGTTACATTTATTTATATGTAGAGTCAGGATTTCCTTCCTTTCTGTATTAACCCCTTTCCTGCTTGTCAGATATAAGTGCCAAAGGAGGCTCAGCTTGTCTTGCCATATATATGATATGATCTGAGCATTGATTATAAACTGATATATTCTCCTTCAAACAATTCACGTATATCTAAAGTCTAAGAGATGGCACTACCATCAAGACAACATTTTACTTCCAAAAATTGCTACTTCATATTTTGGGCACAGGTGTATCACTTGATGAGGGAATTGACTTACCCTCAAAAGACACTTGTTTCTTGTCTGATACAGAAGTCACAGTATCAGGACTGCCATAGTGATGGTTTAAGATGGCAAGGTCACCTCACACAACCATGTGTGTGTGAGGAAGACAGAAGTTCTGAGAGATGAATTATTGATCAGAACACTGAATGCAAATTGATTTGGCATATGTGCCATGTGACAACATGTGGTAGATAAATGGACCATACACGCATGCATACATACATACTCGCTGGCAAGCTGCTCTGAATTTCAATGTTTCTGCACACAGTCACATCTCTTAGACAAACAACAGAACAAAAAATCTACTAAATCTAGATCTTTCCTTTCTTCTGAATAAGTGGCAGCCATCTTTACTTTTACTTTACTTCTGCATAACTGGGGGGGAATAGTTTTCGAAGTGAATACAGATCATATGCCAAAATATTGCATTCTGTTCCTATGTTTTCACACTTGTGTCTAGACCTACTGATTTGAGGCATATTTGGTGAAACACTTCTACTTTTATCACCAACATTGCAGCTGTCATCATCATGTTAAATGACACAGATATCTAGTGTTGGGGAAGTATACTGGACAGGACACTGTTAAAAAATTGAAGGTACAAGTAGCGTTCAACATAATTAAGACTTGGTAAGAGAGGAGAAAACTCACGGCTACTCCCAGACATCAAATGTTGGATGTTCAGCTCACAAGTAGCTGCAGTTTCTGTTTATCCTGCTGAGGCCATGCCAGTGCCTTAACCTACCGCAGACTAACACATAAGTAATATCCAACACATGATCAGTTCTGTCCAAACAGCGGCATCATGTCTCAGAATTCTTCTACAAGGTCTGCCAAGAAAGTTCTGCAAGACCTTCTACACTTAGTCAAAATCAACAGGAAATGTCTGCAGTTTTTTATCCCATAGTCAATACTGAATGTCATGCTTGCTACTCTAGTGCTGCAGGACAACTTCTTGGCCATGTTCAAGGGGTTGTCTTGCTGGCATGGTATGGTGTGTACATATTAAGTAACAGGCTGTTATCAAATTTCTTGTGGCATAGAAGGAATCAGTAACAAATATTCACAAGTGGTCAAGAAATGTATGGTGTCAATGATGTTAATAAGAGTACTGTTAGTCATTGGTCGTCCTGAGCTGCAGGTTCTGAGAAAGGCTAATAGGGGCTCAGTAATGCTTCTGGCTGTTTTTGGGATGCAGAAGAGGTGATTTAGGTCAAAATGCTACACGTTCAAACCACTAACTCGGGTCTAAACATACAAACTCTTAAAACCCCTATGGGTTTGAGGAGACTTTGACCTCACAAAGATGTTGCCGAGATCCTCCTCCAACATGACAGTGCACCACTACACACAAGTTTGAACACACAGCAAGCAATCACAAAACTTGGATGGACTGTTCTTCCCTACCCACCATACAAGCCAGATCTAGGTGCCTCAGAATGCCACATCTTTGGAGTTCACAAGGGTGCCATTCACAGCACAAAGTTTGGGAGTGATGATAAGGTTATTGAAGAAGTTGCTGTGATTACAAAATTCAAACTGATACAAGAAGAGGATAGATGCTGTCACTGGTGCAAAGTTGTTGAAGTTGGAGATAATGTAGAAAAGTGAGGTGTATCCATCTAGTTATCCTATGAGTATGTTCAAAGAATCATGTAATAAATTACCAGCAATAAAACAATTGTGTTTCAAAACCTTTTGGACACCTGTGTATATTCATACTTGGATTATGCTAGAATTTTGTCATCAACAGACGGACCTTTTTGCTCTTATGTGGTCTTTCTAAGATTAACACTGCAGTAACATGTAGCTGCAGAGGCAGGCAGAGTTCCATTCAGAGGCTTCCAAGATATTACAGAAAAGTGTGAAGGGATGATGAGAATCTAACTACACTGAAGGTCATACAGGTAATTATGTACCACTACTGAACTGAAAATCTGCAGGTCATCTCCTTGTATATGAATAACAGCACAAACAGTAATGTTTGCACAGCTTTTAAATATTATCTTCCTATCAATTTATGTCTACCATATCTAACACACTGTGACAATTCCTCCGCACACCTACTTGTCCCACTTCTTTTCTAAGGTATTAAAAAAAAAAAAGAATGAGAACTGGGAGTTAAATTATGCTGGAAACAAGATGGAAACTGGACTGCTGCTAGGGACTTTGTGACACACTTCTTCAGGTTTTCATGATGATTTGTGGAGGCACTTTCATTTTTGCATTATGACAATGCCATGTTATGATAGGCTGGTCTGACAACATTTCAAAGAAATCTGCAATATTCATCTTCAAGGCAAAGTGGCAACAAATCTAATACATATAATTGTATTGCAAGACCAGCTCTGGGGTCCACCCAGCGTCCTATTCAATGCGCATCAGGAAGGCTTTCTTTGGGAGTAAAGCTGCCAGGGCATGAAGCTGACCATTTACTGTCAGTACTGCAGTGAAGAATGAATGCAGCTGTACCTTCATTCTTCATATGACTTCATGGCCATCTGCAAGGGGATGGGGATGTACAGACCAATGGAACACAATTCTGAAGCTAGGCTTCTTTTTGGCCATAAAGAAAATCGTGCAGAGACACATACCAGAGTGTAAAAACAACTAGATATGTGTAAATGAATCAAACCCAGAGGCTAGGAAATAATTTTTACACACGCGCGCGCACACACACACAGAGGTTCATTTATGCAGAATGGGCCATTCATGTGCACTGGCACCTAACCATAACAAGACAGGCAATGTACGTATAAGCATAACATTTAAGGTGCATTTGTGCAACCACTGTCGCCATGGAAAAGTAGTATTACATATTCTGAGTGTATGTTTGTAGCCTTAGTTATTCAGTATGCAATGTACTCACACCGTAATGTCATCGGTGGCCTGCCCAGCTGTACAGTATCTTTCCACAATATCTCATAAATGGCAAGTTTTTTTTTTTTTTTAAATTATTGAACCCAAAATGTGTGTTCTGATTTTCTTTACAACTTTGTCTGAAACATTTCTCATTCTAAGAATAATGGAGTGAGATGTGATAAATTGTACACTGGTCTTCATGCAAAGTATTTGTACTTGTAACATGTTTATTTTTTGTGAAATACAGTTTCCCCCCCCGGTCACATGAGCACTGGCACCATGTGTGTGTGTAGGACAAAAGATGTGGTTACATATAGAGACTGCTAATTTGTTTAAAATGGTCAGAAATCAGTCCACCAAAACACAGTGTAGTAATCACCCAACAACTGACATGACACAACACAAACATTCACAGTGCATAAAGATATATTTTTAAGTCTTCATGTACAAGCAATATTACAGATTCCTTCACTGAAAGTCCCTCCAAGTGCTACTTGTGCAGGTAAGGCAATAACTTTGAAGGACCATATCATGCCTCTCATCTCATCTCATCTTCTAGCAAAAAGGGGCAGAATGCACCCATTAAAATGAGATTAACAAAATGTAATGGCAAGAAATGTTAATGAACTCCTCTCTCCTTCCTCTCCATCATCTGTTTTGCCTTCTCTCTGGTTCTTATATGTAATAATATACTCCATATGTATGCAGAACATAAAGTGTCCCAAATCACTATACGAACACTTGAACAAATCCCACCACAACCCTGGCTTCAATATCAGATGAACCTACACATAACACTATTAAATAATAATGGATCACTTCTGTCCAAGCTAAGACTTTGACTGTACGGTTAAGCTGAAACATTTCAGATAAATGAAGACCATTAACTCCCTCACTAACAGAAACACGAAGTCAGAACACATGACTACCGAAAAAAAAATACTGTCACTGCAACCAAATTCATTTAATCATTTATTTTGTAAACTACAAAGCAATTTATCAAACCAAGGATGAAACATTGAAAGAGCTTATTTTCAAAGGAGAAACTACAATACTTCCTGGTTCCAAAATAGTTATGTACATTGAATCATGTAAATATTTCACTAACTGAAACACTTTTGACATGTCTTGGCGCTAAATTATTGCCACACTGGAGAGACATACCGGCCATGCCACTGGGAACACCCACTGTCATCTATTGTTAACAAGGGAGAGAATTCACTGTCGAGTCAGCCACGGTGACAACCACAACACAAGCTCAAAGATCAGGAAAAAGCAGCCTTGCTGTATAATATGCATCTCAACTATACTGTGGCTCAGCCATCAAACAGCAGAAAAATCATAGTGGGGAGAAACAAACAGTTACTGTACCTATAAACCAAATATCTAGAGACTGCAGGAAGGTTCACCAGAAGGAAATTCTAACACAGCTACCAATTTTGTATCCCAAACACTAGATGAAAAGACCAAAGCATATTTCTTAACTACAGATGGACATATTCCAATAAAAAAAAGGTAGATACTTAGAAGAGTTATGTCTTTACTATCTCCGCATTTGCACATTTCTTCTGCTAATTCCAATGAGATTTAGTGACTCCACTTAGTGGTCCAGCCCTGAAAACAAAATTGATGAAAATTACATTAACATCACACACATACCTGAAGATTGTGTACACAAGGAAGCATTACAAATTGCTGATGATTATTTAAATGGGTTTCATATAGAGGGATTGAGAAAATCTAAGTATGATTGCACCTGTATTAAGCTCTAAAGAACTACATCTAACACAGTAGCCTGAAAATTTCCATTTCTTGCCACAGGGACCATGGTCAGAGGCTCATTCATGTAATAAAACTTGGTGTTTACCTTCAAAAAAAGACCAAGCAATACCCCAAGTCTCCCAAAATCTTTCTTCCTTGAAAGTTTGAAGTGCAAATTTTTCACTGTTTCATGCTACTTGCATATGGGATATGAGTCCAGCCCATATAATCTTTCAGCACCCTAACAAAGACACTATCCTCAACATTTTGTTATTTGCACTGTCTCTCTTTGGTATTTAGCAGTTAATTCCAAACAGTCACATCAAAAACTAATTCCTGATAATTTAAACTGATCTCTGGTTTAGCATCCCAATAAGTTTAGTACTATGAAATCTGTCCCGGAAGTTTGGTACTAAGTATTGTCCTGCATGTTCAGTACTCAGTAATTCTCTCGTAAGTTCAGTACTAAGTAATGCCCTTTAAGTTCAGAACTAGAAATGGCCTGGAGGTTCAGCACTCAGTAATCTGTCCTGTAAGTTCGGTACTCAGTAATCTGTTTCGCAAGTTAACCCTCTGCTGTTCCATTAAAATTCACTACAGTCTGAAGCCATTAGACCTCTACATACATGCATTCCACATGTGATCCGTAAGTGTGATACAAAGATAACAGGATGTGGAATAAGACTAAATATACAAAACATACAGAATTTACATGGAAAATACTATGAACATTTTATAAAACAATATTATGGATCATCTTTACACATAAAAAAATTCAAAAGGAGTATTTAAATAATTTTGGTGCTACTTAAAATTCTGCCTTGTAATTCTTTAGAATTGTGAGACTATGTGGTACACTGCTGAAAATTCTGATGGCATCACAGAATGAACTTTTCTGAAAACAAGATCAGCTAGTATTTGGTCTATGAAGATGGTGCTTATTCCTTTTACTAATATTGCATACAGGTGAATTTGTTTGAAATTTTTCTCCATTAATGACAATGTTCATTAATGAAAATATATGATGGCATGGAACAGATAACACCTCTAATTTTTTAAACATATTTCTACATGGAGTTTTACTTCATGCCCCAACCATTATTCGGACACAGTTATTTTGCAAATATGTTTCCACTGCTGGATGATTATCCCACAAAATTATTCCATACTTTCACTAGAGTGAAGATGTGCACAATAAATTGATTTGAATGTGGTACGGTTGCTGATATGAAACATCAACTTGTGTAAATATGCTCCACTTTACTTAGGCATCATTTCACGGATACGGTTCCTTGAATTTAGGAGGTTATCAATTTTTAAACCAACAAATTTTGTACTTACCATTTCTTCTACATACTTTTCTTTACAGCCAATACTGAATGCACTGTGTGGTGAATTATTCATAATAAATGTTATTACATTTTCTTATCTAGATTTAGGACCAACTCATTAGCAGCAAACCATTCAGTCATATGAGAGAGAACTAAGTTTGATATTGTAGAGAAATCTCTAAATATTCTGTCAGAAATTAAGACACTTGTGTCAGCAACAAATGTTATGGATTCGATACAGAATTTATTCTCAGGGGGAAGTCATTTACATATATTAAGAACATGGCCCTAGAATTGAACGCTGGGGAACCTCAGTCAGAGAAAAAAATTTGAGTTGCAGTAGGTGATTTTATTTCAATTTTCTGTCTTCTGTTAGTTCAATAGGACCCGAATTAGATTTCAATATATTAAATTTGATATAGTGTTCTTTCAAATATTACATAATATGTAAGCACTGATTTCTTGTTGTATTTCCCTGTGGCATAAAATATCTTGCAAAATCCCTGCTGCTGTTTGAGCTTCCTAATCCACTGTCTAATATCTTCTTTGTAAGAGCACATCTCATAAATCACAGACCCTAAGTATTTAAGAATTTGGCAATATTTTATACATTAATGTATGTCAGTCATTAGCAATCATTTACAATGCACATATATTGTGTCTTGTTACCTCAAATTTTCCCCTTTGTAAATATCATTTTCAAGATAAAAGTCTTTGCCAAGCTATAAACAACAAAATAATAATGAAATAATAAAAATAATTGCATGATTTCCAAAAACTTACTTGTTGCTTGTCTTGCACATCTGCTATGCCTAGGTGACCACCTTCCCAGCTTGGTGCTTCCATCTTAACTCCATCGGCAGTGGTCATGTCTGTTCCTAGGCTTGCACCAACACTGTAGTGTGGCAACAAAGGCAGACTATGATGAATCATGGACAGGGCAGCTGCAGTTCCTCCATTGTGGAATGAGTGCTGATTTTCAGTATGTCCAGACTGCAATAAAATTATCACACATGCAAGATATTCAAGAAGAAATAGTTGTTACCGACACCTTCATGCTTAAGCCATTTCATCTGTGCTACATGTCTGTTTTATGTAGGCATGCAGCAGAACCACAACCACACACAAGCATATACAGGGTTATGCAGGAACACCTCACCATTTTTGAAATGAAGTAACATCTTAAGGAAAGTGGAAAGTTTTCATCAACACTGCTAGACACATTCCATGCCCATGAGATTTCAAATAAATCTTTACTGTTTGAATATGACACTTGGAAGGTGACCACCATGTCATTCAAAATACTCATGCAGTCACAATGGAAAGGATATCATCACACACTGTAGCACTTCTTCAGAGATTCCATGAATACATTCCCAATCATTGTTTTAAGTCATCAATATTGGCAAGATATATTTCCTATATCTTGCTTTCGATGTAGCCCCAAAGTAAGTAGTCTGCTACAGCAACATCAGGTGGACCAGGTGTGCCACAGCCATAGAACATATCTACACTACAAGTGTGAATAAAATTTTTCCATTCTGCCTCAAAATGTTACTTCATTTCAAAAAATGACAGGTGTGTCAGGCTCACCCTGTAAAGCATAAAAGAGAGTAACAAAACTTAAGGAAACACGGGAGATAAAACAAGTAAACAGAAACACTGCTAACACATGCAACAAGTGGACTCACAAAACACACTGTCAGAAGCAAGTAATAAGGGATATGGACTTTTCTGTATAACTGGAGCTATCCTACAGACAACCATACCATGACAGGATACACATGTAAGCCCTAGATGTGCCCAGATCACTGTAACAATAACCTGCTGCATATAAAATGACACAACTGTGTAAAAACGTGTAGCGTAATAGGTATGTAATACATACATGCAATAGAGGTTATCTGAGAGTTAAACACATAGTATTGCTCGTATGCACAACATGATGAAGTAACTAGCTTTTCAGCAATACAAAAATATACTGCCACTTAAATGTACACTGCAATTGACCGATCCACTCTCTCACTCACACAGGGCAGTCTCAGCTAAGCACGTAATTCTCCAGACTTGAGACACCTAAAGGTCCAGTGCCATGTTCAAAACAATCCCCCACTTGTCCTACTGTGAGCCAAATGAATCTAATCCACACCCTACTATTTTATTTTCAGAGCCGCTTTAATATTATTCTTCCCTCTATGCCTAGGTCTTCCAAATGTTGTCATTCCCCACCTGTCTCCCCTTCCTTGATCTGAATCACCCCTACTATTTTTGGTTAAGGAGTAAAAATCATGAAGCTCCTCTTTAACAATTTTCCCCACTCTCCCGTCACGTCATCTTTCTTAGCCCAATTATCTTCCTCAGCACCCCGTTCTGTAACGTCCTCAGTGTACATTCTTCCTTTACTGTGTGGGACCAAGTTTCATGCCTATATAAAATACAAGGCAAAATTAGAGTTCTTTATATTTTAAACTTTATATTTTTTGAGTGAAAACAGAAAGACAAAAGATTCTCAACTGAATGGTAGCATGCATTCCTTGAATTTAATCTGCTCTTCAATTCAGACTGCCGATATCGATGGTCACAACCGCGAAGCCACTGCAGCTGCTATTAACATGCATGCAATTTTAACTTGCTAGTGTAACTCCCAAACACATGGAATTTTACATTTTCAAAGTATTTACTAAATATCTTTATTTTATAATTCTGTACTACATTCCGTTTATGACATATGAACACATACTTAAGTTTTCCCAGTATTTACGTCTGGACTTACCTCCTTACTAGGGACTAATGATGTTTCCATTTCTTTCTTTACAATATGTGATTTCACCCAACTGATTAACATCATCAGTACACACCATAAACTGATGTGTTCCATTCAATTTCAAACCATACATGTTTACTTGGGCCTTCCTAATTGTATAATTTTAAGTGAAGGTGATGAAGTATCTCCCACTTCAGGCAACTCAGAACAGCAAGTACATCAAATGTCCACCTGTCTGGACTTACAATAACCGTCAAACCCGTACTGGTAACAAAAAAAGTTACATACAAGTAACTAAACCAAAATGACGAGCCTGATTAAAGGACTGAAATACAAATCCTCTGCCCAGCAACATAAATCACTAGTATCCAAGCAGAGTACCTTTAAGGGTGAGATGGCTGTTCAAAAGTTGAAGAGTATGTTCTGAGACACGTAAACTCTGTCAGTGTCCTTGGAATAAGAAAAGCTTGCCTCAGCAGTGGAAACAGTCGGTCATTATACCCATTTATAAGAAAAGTGATAAAACAGATTGTAATAGTTATCAAGGTGTATCATAGTTATCAAGTATATACAATATATTAAATGTTATTTTGTCAAGGTTAATTCCATATGTAGAAAAAATTAATGGGTGCCGTCAGCACAAATTTGGAAATAACAGATCAAATACTGATCACACATTATACATTTGTCAGATACTTGAGAAAAAATGGGAATGCTATGGGGCAGTGTATGAGATATTTATGGACTTCAAGAAGGCCTTTGATTTGATTATGAGGGGGGTTTTGCGTAATATTCTGATTGAGATTGCTATTCGCATGAAGCTAGGTAGGTTAATAAGAATTTGTTTAAATTCTTATTAACCTACCTAGCTACCTGTGCAAGACTCAGTTCTTTGAACTGCCAGGGCTGTCAGACAGGTCTGAATGTGTTAAGCCACTACACCAACCCTTCATGCATTATTTCACAAGTGACACACCGTCAAACCCAAGAATATGACTGTACCTCCCAGTAATGACTCATTTCATGCCTTTGATACAAGCACACTGCACACACCAGAGCAATATACCATGCTTCTGTACATCCAAATTGTGAGTACCTGAAAGCCTGGATCCATCATGTGCTGCAGTTCGTCTGCCTGGGGCAATCGGCCATAGTGTGACGCACTAGCCCTGTAAATCGGGTGCCTCTCCACAGTGTGGCTCATCCCAGTGCCAATCCATGATGAGACAGGCATCTTAGGTTCAGCTCCAGAGAGCATCCAGTTGGGGTCTAGGTCTGCACCAGCCCCCACTCCACTAATGTTTCCAAAATTATTCTTCCAACTGGCACGTTCTGTGCCAATGGGTCGTTGTAGAATTTTGCGATCTTCCAATTTGTGGTGGTTTGGTTCATTTGCCGGGACAGGATTTGCACTGGCAGGAGACGATGGGGACATTGCTGGAGAGTTTCCTCCTCCTACCATAGCTCCATTCTCCAAGCCTGCTAATATATCCACTCCAGCACCACTGTTTCCAGGGTGTGTTAAGCCTGCAAGGGATGCTAGGTGTGCCACATTACCAGAAAAACTCATCTGATTCATAACGTCAGGGGGGTGATGTGGATGGTGGTATGGGGCCTGGAACAGTGGCCACCTCTGGCCATTTGCAGCAGGACCTGGAGCTGGGCCAGGGCCAGGCAGTGGCTGGTGGTGGTAAGGGCCAAGAGAGGATTTTCCAAGTGGGAAAGAAACATTGGGCAACATAGTGCCTAGAGCAGATGCTGAAGTCTGCAGAGATGAAGGAGGCAACACGCTTGTTCTCTGGTGGAATGTTGCAGTGGCACTAAACATATTGCCCCCTTGTTGAGGAGGTGGCGGTGGCACAGGCTGTTGTTGCTGTGGTTGTTGTGGCTGCTGCTGTTGCTGAGGTGGAGGTGGTGGTGGAGGCTGCTGCTGCTGTTGTTGCTGAGGTTTGTTGGCTAGGTGCAGTGAGAAGTCAGGTGCACTTGGATTCAGACGAGACATGGTGACTGTGGTGTTTGTGGTCACCTGGGATGAGGAAACACCCAAATTAGGCTTTGGCTGGGAATAATTCATGGGATGGTGATGTGAA
>Ga0123354_10006200_pt1 | contig 17692 bp, 11 predicted proteins | sample TergutLab28metaG_2_FD_97872 | JGI IMG/M metagenome (GOLD analysis project Ga0123354, IMG submission 97872) | Labiotermes labralis P4 segment gut microbial communities from Petit-Saut dam, French Guiana - Lab288 P4 | ecosystem: Host-associated > Arthropoda: Insects > Digestive system > Gut ...
GGGGGGGGGGGGGGGGCTGTGGAAGTAAAAAATAATAAACTACAAAAGAAAGTGACAAGATTAATTCATCTAGGGAGAGTTACTTACTGCAGATAATTGTCTAAAACATTAAACGAACTCCCGGTGTCGTGTGTGTATACTGGCAATTGTGTACTACATAAAATTGAACATAAGTAGGTTGGAACAAAACGGAATAGGCATGATTGTAATACATGTCAAAGATTCACAGACAGGATCTTCAATTTCAGTGTTGTAGAACTGATATGAAATTAAATACCATGGAGATACAACTATACAATAATTTACCAAGTTATTTAAAGAATATACATCTTTTCAGAAGAAAACTAAAATCATTTGTATTGCAACATACTTTCCATTCTGTAGTGGAATATTTGTCTTATGAATTGTTATCATATAAAATGACATTGTATATTATAGGAGGACTTAGTCTAAAGAAATGGGACCTTCATAAATCTATGAAGATGTTACCTTATTAAATTTTCATAACATGACACATTAGCAACAAGTATGAATTGTTTTATATTTAGCAACTGGACTGATGTGGCCTACAAAAATTTTGTCAAGTAGGATGAATAAAAAAATACACAATAAGAGATACTGTGTACTCCCATATCCTCCTCAGTATTATATGTGGTCATGTGTGAATTGAAATTCTGAGTGCATGCCTTGCCTCTCAATCAAAATAAATTGATCATAGTTTCTAAAATGAATGAAATTCTCAACTCCTGAACAGTCAAAACTGTCTACTTCACCTTCAAATATTTTGTTGAAAATGTGTTTTAAAAGCTTATAAATTATATTCCTTCCTTAGAGTATCAGACATTTCACACTCCTACCATGTAAATAGTAAATATGGTGGTATGTAGCATATTGAGATGTAATTAAGACAGTAGTTCTGAAATTTCTCTTTCACTTAATTTTGTGACAAACCTCTCTTCTTAGGGGTCTTCCCAGATACTTTTTAAATATCTTCATGTGTTTTATTACATATCATAACATCCTTCAGGTTTTGATTTTGTGTTATGTTCATGCATTTAGTTTTGCCTACTTGTATGTAATCTTCTTTGTTGGAATATTGAAGAACTTCTGCACTGTTCCTTATATGATTTATACTCTCTGTCAACTAATTAAAATCATCTACATGAACATCCACCACATACAAATTTATGTAAGAAAACTATAGTACATACACAACATCACTTTTTTCCATATAAACTGATGTACTTCCTGCAAAGAGAGTGCAGTAAATATGACACAGTGCTTTGAAATGACCAAAAACTAAGGTTAAGCAGTCACTAAGCACAAAATGAGGATATATGGGAGAATGGGGGTAGAGCTGTAGGAATTTTTACTCTCAACTTTGATGGATGTAAGTTCACAGCTTCACACCCTGGCTACTTTACTCCAAGGGAAAAGCCTTATACCCAGTGGATAATAGGTAAGAGGCTGCTTGGACCCCAGAGTTGCTTTAATGTGGTGGTGAAGAAAACATTGTTTGCAAGATCTAAGGTTCTCATAGCAGCGTTAGTAAAGACTCAACTCTTTGAGATGTGATGCTGTGTTGCTGGGCAAGTTGTTCCTAACATTCCAAAGGATAATCTTCAAGCTCCATCATGATTCTGTGAAGCATCAGAATTATGTGCCCATCAACAGTGTCATATTGCAGGGGACTTTATTGTCTATAAAACTTCCTGTCATTGTTGGGAACTGAAATCCAATTGTCAGCCTGTTAGCCAGTCACTGTACTGACTGAGCTATCCCAGCTGTACCTTCTAGTAAGACTTGAAAAAAATGAAAGAGCTTCATTCAGCAAACAAAAATATGAGCTTGAGCTGGCATTAAAAGTAAAATGTGTGTTAAAATAAGGAAACAATCACAGAAATAGTGAACATAAGGCTATCAGCCACCTTACACAACGGACAGCTACTGTGATTTGACAAAGAATGAACTGTTTAAAAATACTGTGATTTGTAGAACTACATCATTCTTAAACAATGCAGAATAACCTCAAACCTTGTGAGATTTGAGGTTTACACAGCATTAATGTTGAGGGTTCTGGTTTTCTAGGATGATAAGCTATATAGTGGAGTTAAATGATTGTGACATTACAGGATGTTGAGACCATTTAACCCCACTACATAGCATAACATCCTGAAGACCACAATCCTTAACCTCAGTCTTCCACCACCAAAACTTTAAAATGTTACGCAGTTGACTTGCAAACTCTGGTCCATGAGTAAAGAAGAAATACAACAAAAAGAAGGATGGAAGAAGGGGAGGAGGATAAGGAGGATGAGGAGATGATGATGATGATGAAGATGATGAAGGTTGTGGGGGTGGTAGTGGTGGAGGAGGAGGAAGCCCAGGATATGCTGTGTTCTGTTACTCCACACATGAGCTTGATTCTTTGTCACATGCACACCGTAACATGGGTATTCCACATTCTCAATATCTTGCAATGCCATGGTGAGCCAGCACAATGAATCTAGTATTTTAGTCAGCTTCCCATATTTTATAACAAAAGGCAAGGTTATGGTAGCATCACATTTTGGTGCCGATCCATTTATGTTACCTGTAACAAATGTTCAAACAGTTCACTGATTTTCATGAAAATTGGTATTAATATAGTGTCACTACAGGCTACTCCACCCTGTCTTAAGTTCCTAACATCACTTTTGCAAGATGGTGACCCTGCCACCTTGTGACAATCAAGTTAACACTACTGTCTCCTAATGTAATGTCCTGAAATTTTGTGTGGTGACATCTTACAAAATGGGACTTTTGTCTAGGCAATTCTTTCATACAGTATAAAACAACATGGCAACTGTATGAAATCTAGCTTGTTTCAATCTGATGGACAGACAAACATACAGACAGGCAGGCAGACAGACAGACATTAAGAAATATGTTTCCCATGTAAACAATTACAAATATGATTATAGCAAGAAACAAGGATTTTCTGAGCAACTTCATGTAGTTGCAGACTGTGTTACTAGAAATTATGGACAAAAAATGGACCATTTGATTTTACAGTTATTCATTTATAGTTAATTTAATTTCATATTACTCACTAAACTAATATAGGGGTGACACCTCTGTGCGTGGAATTTTGATCTAGTAGTATTCTGCACTGAGCCAAGATATGTACATTAACCAGTAAGCCTATGCTGAGGGCTTAACAATATGTTATTTAATGTGTTTTTGCAGTCTTATAATCATGTAAATTTACTGGACACCAATAGTACAAGGTAAGGAAACTTTAAATGAAAATGTGTTGCTGGGTATTATTTCTATGTCAGCAAACCATGATTCCTAAATATTAAAACATACTACAAAAAAAGTCTGATCTTAGACCTGAGACTATTAAATCAAAATTCCATTACACATAATAATGATGACTTTTAACCATTTCCACTCCTGTTTGTCACAGTCAAGATAACAGTTTTGTGCATTTGGCTGCCTTCTTCCAGTACAACTGTGAATTCTGTACTGGTGGGCAGTTTTCTTTTATGTCTTTATTATGCTGAATAGCAGTCAATTTCTAACAATTTGGAATCCAAAAATACTTTAAGACTAATTGTACTTGTTCCCAGTTACAACAGTATTAACACCACATATATTGTTTCAGAAATAACCTTTGTACTGATTCCTCCTTGGAACTTCTTGCATATAGAGCTTACGTATTCTGTGTGAAGTGCTGAAGTCTCAGTACATTCATCTGACTCTACTAAAATACATCTACATAATAATATCACAAATACTGTCTCCAGAAATACTTTTTGACAAAATGGAGAGCAATATCGCAGAAAATGGCACTTCAGTTTATGAACCTTATCATTAACACTGCAGTCATGTCCCAGATATAAAACTGAAGTAAAAACTAACAACAAACTACACCCTGATTTTTAATTATTACAGGTTCTTGTCTAAAACAAAATCACAACGTTTCTAGAAGCAATATGTTAACACCCATCGCTATGCTTAGGATTATATGCATTTTGCATATTGTAAATGCAAAATGCATATGTTAAAATCTTTAACCAAAAGTACAATCAACAAGATAATAAATGATTGTTTAATTTTTTATAGGATTGGCCCTAAGTGAAAGTTTAAATGTAGTTTCATTCTACACAGGCAATATGCAAAATACATATAATCCTAAGCCTACCCATCACTATCACTTTCAGACAAATCATATACTGCACTTTTTTTGTCTTTACTCAAACTGTCTGGAAGGTTGCCTTCAATGTTCATCTTTCTGTAATGCTGATGCTTAACACAGCAACCAAAGTTCTGCAGCAATTTGCACACTATGAAGTATGACATTATCATGACAAGTACTGTCACATTAACAGAGAAGGCCACAAACATCCAGTAGAACCATCTGCTTGTTTCCAGTGCTGGAAGAATGGCTTTTGGATAGCAGTAACTTTCAGCTTTTGAAGTTTGCTTAAGTGATGCATCTCCATAGCATGAAATGCACTGGTAGTCACTGGGGCCTGAACACGTCTTACAGGTGTAGTGGCAATATGAGCAGACAGGTTGCAACTTGGCATCGAAGTTTGGGAAGTAATGGTCAGGGCACGCTACCTCACATCGCCCTTCATACAGGAACAGACCCTTTATGCACTCTGCATGAACAAACACAAATGTCTGAGAAGTCAATAAATCATATCATGTCAGATCAAACACACTTTTAACACTCAAGTTTGCAAATTGATTATGCTCTTGATCTACATCTTTACCCTGTATTGTCAAGTAATTATTCAAAAATTTCTTTCTTTGGTGGGGAGGGAGGGTATTGTATGTCTTACTCCCATTGCACTCCAAATGTGGCCTTGAATAAATTATGTTTTCTACATAATTGTTTTGAAGTACCTCAACATATTAAAATGCACATACGTGGGTTGATGCAAGTCACCAGCATGGAATATACTGGATGAGACAATAAGAAAACATTTGGTGGTTCACTGACATTGAAAAGTATATCTGACTGTTGGCAGATGAGAGACTGTAATGTGAATATTAAACCAGAATCTCATTTATAGGACACACACACACACACACACACACACAAACAAAACAAAATATTCTAGTTTGAAACTTGTCTCTGTTGCCGTAACAGATGCATTTTACAATTCTTCTGGGATGTAATGCCATGTAGTCTGGTGGATATGTAAAGACCGACCTTTCAGATAAACCTACTGTCTCCACCATCTACTCTGGTAATGGCATGTCAGTCAGTACACATCTACCAGACTATATGGCGTCACATCACAGAACATAGTTATATTCATAGTCACTGCTATAAGAAGTTCAGATTTCAAAATACTGAGAACTGTAGTGCAGTGATTTCAAACTGATGATCTATGTGCTGGCACTGAAGCAATTTTTAACTTCCAAGGGTAAACAAAGAGATATGGACCTTTGCTGATCAGTGCAATACAAAATGTGTCATAATCTAAGACATAAGTTACGTTTATAACCTTACAGACAAGACATACTTTACATGTTACTCTCTATTTCAGAAGAACAACAATTCAGCTTGGATAGGCACTAAGCAGTTGGTTGCCCAGCACATCAGTTTTAGCAATCTGAATGTTTAGAAGTTTTATATTGCTCAGATTTAGTATATGTTGTACTTTGTATGAGGAAAGTGGCAACATTAAGCTAACATACATTTGAAATCAATATTAGAGGATCCATGAATGTATAAGATTTAAAAATCATGCACTACTGAATATTACTGTCTTCTGGAATGTGATGTAATTCAGTCTGATAGAAATTCAAGACTCTTCTGCCTCCAGCTGTTCTTATTCTTCTCTTCTGAATATGGAGGCAGTGGGTTCCTCCAAAAGTCGGTAAATTTCTACCAGACTGCAGGGTGTCATATCTAAGAAGACATTAACCTTTACAGTCACCAGTGTGAAAACTTCGAGTCTTGCATCTTAGTATGCATTACCACAGCAGCACATAATTAGTTACTTACACATATACCTCATTTCAGTAAGGTACACTACAGAGCAAACAAAACATTTCCTAACCACTGATTAAGCACAGCACAAAAATGCTGCACACAGAATGTACTGGATTATTGGGTATACAAATATTAACTATGACCTGCATGAAGTATTAGTATTACATTGGGGCTCTTCAAAAATTTCTGTTTGTAATTAACAACATATAATTATGGTTGCTGCTTGGTAATCATTGAAAATCAATGTATGTAAAATGTGGTATACATTTAATTGTAAACTTACGTCCTGATTGCTGGGTGAATACACACATGACAGTAAAGAAATCTGTGTTGGACATGTAGTTAAATTACAAGACAAACACAAACATTAATCGAATAAATGCACATTATATTTGTCCATTAAAACAGTGCTTTTCTTCTTTTCTGTACTCCTTATATGAGGTATGTAATTTTAAAAATTTCTTTGCATTTTACTCTGCCTTGTTTAAAAGTCATGTTTATGTGTTCACCGTATGTTTGAACCTAAGAACCCAGCCAAATGTGACAAAAGCTCACTGAACCTTATTACTAACTGAGCAATTTCAGTCTAGTGTTTATACAAATTAGCTTCTTTTTTACCAGTTTTACTTCTAAGACACACTAAATTCAGAACACAGTACACTTGTTAACTGAGAATGAATGTGTGCTCAATCACATCAATGTGATGGTTTCAAAGCTACAAATGTGTTTAGTAAAAAGGTTACAGGATGGGGAACAGACCCTACTTGGAGTGAAAAGATTCACAAGCAAAGTGACTTATGCTGTAAGCTCTACATGACTGCCCAGAAAACAAAAGGAAGTCATTGTTAACTTTCAATAATTTGGTTGTTCTTAATGATTTCCATTAATATCTAAACTTGGTGTAATATTTTGCTGTAATAAATATTGGGAAAAGACTTACTGTTGTACCCTTTCCATGTAACTGATGTACATAAATAAGTTAAGTACCAACAAATTGCTCTTGTCCACACATAGACAACCACTTCCAGATATTTCAGCTATTATTTATAGCCATCTTCAGCGAGCATCGTTATATACTAAAAGACATACACAGCATTAAATCATAGCTTAATCCTGTGTAAATGGTAAAATGTACAATACCAGTACACCATTACAACAGTGATATATAATGTTGGGAATGTTACAGTATGTTGAAATTATACTAAAATTATTATAATACAAGATTATTACTATTTAGAGATGTTTTGATGCAAAAGCACTCACTCCCAATCTAGCGCTGAGGTTAAAGAAAGAGTACAGCTATACTTCTACAGCCCCTCTGTGACATCATGGCCTGTTGTAGGGCTAACTTGACCTTTTGGATGCAAAAGATTTTTGTAACAATCCTGTATTATAATAATCTTAACATAACATAACACAACACAACATAACAAAACATTATATAAACTTCATGTAAGAGGGAGGGAACAGGGGCTGTTAGATGAACCTGATAAGAACATTAAACTCACTTAGCATTAATTGGAACATAATGAATGGTGCTAGAGAGGAAGCATGCAAACAGGCAGATGGACATGATGTCCCTGTGTTTACTTCATGCACTTTTTGCAAAGAAAACACACACACAACAAAATACACTTAAAAAAAACTGAACATCCACAAATTTTAAACTGCCAGCAAGAATCAGACTTTCATAAAACGGAGTCCAACAGTACATTTTAATGGTACAAAGAGGTCAATGATGATGTTCATCAGCCATGATGTTTACTGAGGAAACTCATGTAGTCACAGAAGTATGGTGTTTTTAATTATTTTTATAACAATTCCCTCTTTGAAAGATAGATGATGGCAGATGTCTTTTATTTCAAGAGCAAAATTTAAAATTGCAGTTTTAGTGTGCTCCCTAGAACAAGGATAATATTCTTGGCCATTTTTCTCCTCTAGTACCACCAAAAAAATGTATCACTTCATTGCCGTATCAAATTTTAAAACAAAAAAAAAAACCATAACTGTGCTCTTCTGGGCTATTATGCAGCCTGTAGTTGTAATTCCTTATGGACAGTTCGGGACAACCTATCGGTCCCGAAATTCAAGGGGGGACTGATAGGTTGTCCCAAAATGTCAATAAGCAATTACCATTACACACTGCATAATAACCCAGAAGAATGCAGTTCTCATCCACTTAATGGCAGAAGCCTGTAATCTCATAATGAAAAAATTAATCATATTTTTTTTGTATTGTAAACTACAACCAGTACATAACTACAATATTCCAATACTGATACAAACTTTGGCCTCTCTAATTTCTTGATAAGAATCCAGACAGCTACTATATCAGTAAAGTGGCAAGCTGTAAGTTGTGCAGGAAAAACACACACACACACATCACAAAACTTAGAACTAGATAACTAGAACCTAAAAGTAAGAAAAACCAAAACTTCATGTTAAAGTGAGTCACGAATACCAAATACATGCCCTTGTAAGCCTACATTTATGCAGCAAAATTAAATTTAATACAAATGACACCAAATTACACAAACAAAGCATGACGAGAAGATAGTTTAAAATAAAAGTGTAGCTTATGTATCATTATAACTTGTAAGATTCTGACACAACACATACAAATTAAATAGAGAGTGCTATACCTTTCTGTTTTTGTAAGCATGTAACACTTTATGCATTTTATACTAGAAGTTTTTCCAGAAAGGTATTGGTACTTGCTAGCCCAGTTGAAGTTCATCCTTTTATCTGTTCAGTCTTAATTCATACTTTTAATTAACATATATATTTATAAGCCTATTGAAAGCTTTCTATTTGATCACTATAAAGCACATACAATAAAGGTACTGAGATAAAGACATGCGAAGTAAAATTCAAACACACATGCAAATATCAAAAGTTCAAGACTGAACTCTCCTACACACAATAAAAAAATCACATTGACACATTAGCTGCAAAGCAACAGATGTGGGCCGACTCACCATTCATCAGTGTTGAGTCATCCCCCGTAGATTTTCCTTTGCAACCACCAACTTTCTCTTTGGCTTGGATGAGGCCAATCGAATGAATTGAATGTCTAGAAGCTTAAGAATCCCGCCACCTGTTTGTATCTTGAAACAATCTGCTGAGTTTCAGATAAGTGCAAAACACACACAGAAAGCTGACAGTACACGTATCTAAATTATACATAGCTAAGCCACATGTGTGCACAATATTTTAAAACTAAACTGTCCATGTACAATCACTATTTTGAGAATTCCTCAAGTTATTCCTGATGTTCAGCAACACTACCGGGAAAACTTCCAATCATACAACCTTTGTTTTTCAAATTAATATGTTTGGAACAACATCCACTACTCTATATCAACACTGTAATATTGAGCTGTACTTGTAATACGTTGAAATAACAATGAAAGGTTGCCAAAATAACAAAACAGAAAAATATGCTGTGAACAAGAACAGTTGATCTAAGAGTCAGAAAATGTATTATTTTTGTACTCATAATTTGTTACTGGAAAAAATTAATTGGAATCTAAGTTCATCCACACCCATCTATTCAATTTTACCCTATTTTCTTCAGCACTCTCACATATTTTCACTAAAATATTATATTTAAAATAGATAAAGATAATATGAATTTCATATACTGTAATTTTGTGTATGACTGTATTAAATGACTGACAAATAAGTACTGCAACAAAACTGTCCTGTATTTGTGTCATGAAGAAACAAATTTATGCAAATTACAGAGTACTGTGTTATATTTATTTATTAACAATTTTCTGCATGCAGACTGTAAGAATTTTGACATTAAAAGCATGCACACACACAAAACTAACTAATACCCACTTCTCTGTTTTCAAATACTGACATTCTAGGGTAATTTCAGCTGCATAAAAACTGAACAGAAAAACAAACTTTTACACAAACAGTGTATCATACTGAAAATGACTGTAATACTTTAAAACCACAGAAATAAACCTATTGGATTTGGAGAATTTCAAAGCAGGTGTAAACATATCAAGTCATATGAAACTCTTTTAATTCCTGTCTTACTATATTATCGTGAGAATATTGTAACAGGTTTCTTAAATTCATTCACTAAATGTTGGACTGAAATTTTCTTGAGGTATCATATTACTACACTTAGATATATAACTGAATCTCAATTCATCCAATGACTCAATTACAGGCAACATACACAAGTCACATAGTGTAGAGAAAATGAGGTAAAAACTTGCAATATTTAAGCAGTAGTTAGTAATACAGGAATAAACTTTAGAATTATGTACTACTGCATATAATCCAATAATAATGAGAAACAACAACGAACTGTTCCCACAAGACAATTGCTGCCACTTGCAAATAACTGTGAATGACTGCAGTTGCAACATTCAAAATTTGCAATATGAAATTAAATTTGTGATAATTATTTTCAATATGCTACAAAATTTGTCACCAATGTTACTAATTTTTATTATGATATATATAATTTTCTCAACACCTATTTTTGACTGAAGTTGGACATGTTCAGTTTTGAAAATATGCACCACATTTTATTTGAATTCCCCTTTCAACAAGCTGTACACACATGTATTCCACATAAAGGTTAATACACCAGTTATCAAAAGTTGGAGAATTGACAGAATGGGCTAGTGGGCTAGCAAGTACATACCTGGATGAACACAGTCTCCCAACTCACGGATCCATATTCAGCCACAAGAAATGAACTATAGAGTAAGAAATTTTTCAAAGTATTGTAAGCACATTTGCATCATGAAAAAGACCCAGCATTTTGGACAAAACCTACTAACAATTAAGATACATTTACATTCGTCAAGTGTGTGACATGCTAAAACTCCAAATTGTTTTCCATTAAATGGACAATTTTATACACAATTTGTTAAAACAAATTCTACAATTCTGACTTATTTTAAATATGATTAGTACAAAAAAATACAAGTTATAATTTTTTAAATGTCTTTCTGTAATAATGTAAATCAAACCAGAATTATACTTGCATTAAACATGAGTATAATAGTGTACTCCAGGTAAGAGTACATAAATATTTGCCAAACCCATTCCTAATAAATTTGCCATAAAAAATTTATATTAGTGTTCACTTATTAAATGCAAGCGCCTGTTTCTGTAAATACAAAGCCACAAAAGTAACCTCATTATAAATATAAGACTGCTTAGTTGTCAGAAATTACTTCTGTTTGTACTTAGTCAAATTTTTACCATATCAAAGTATGTTTCAAACAAAAAGTGTAAATGACAAAGAGATCTATATTTTTGTGATTCATAAAATATTTTGCATGGTGATCCACTTTGATTAACAAAAGACCAATTGTGCCTTCACATAGCACGTGAATATTAATACACTGATATGAAGTCACACAAATTTCTATATATAATCTTAGTACAGACCACAATACCAAATTTAAACAAAATCACCTAATGAATTCCTTCTTATGCATTAATTCTATGCACTCTGTGCAGTGAAGGTATAAAAATGGAACAGTTCATGTACACCTGAAAGACAATTTCCTTTCATATCATAAAGATACACAGCTTCCATGATCATGAAAAAAATCCTTTAGCCATTTCAAGTGGGTAGTTGTAATCTCAAATTTAATATCAAAATATTATATCCCTATGTCTAAGCACCAGCTTTTATCTGGTTATTGAAAAATACTGATTGTTAAAGTTTTGAGAGGGTTTAGTTTCCTCAGTTTCATTAAAACCCATGATGAGTGTGAGGCTGAGGTGATGTGCAGAAGTCATTCATGCTGTGTATACAGGGTTGCAAATGGGGACCAACAGGGATACACATAATTTACCTAATAAAGTTCTACAGGATTCTGATGAAGGCATATCACATTTGGAGTCATTCACCCTTGAACTTCATCCACCATCCCACATTTAAAATAAAAATTAGAACAAGAGACTATTAACAATGTTCAGACAATGAATGATTCCAAACTGTCCAATCCGTTTCAGAAATATTTTTAGAGAAGTTGTTCCCAGTGTTAAAGTAATTCTAAAAAATGATGACAATAATAACTCTGATGATGAGATGACAATGACAATGATTACAAAACAAAAACAACCTGAATGACAATGCACAGTTCATAAACCTGAATTCTAAACATTCCTATTATAATGTGTGTTCCTCACTTTGCAAGCTTTTCAACTGACTCCTGAGCATCTACTCAACTATTGAAAACCATTCCATTCCTGGATGACATTAGAGTGTAAAAAAATCACTGGCTCCAATAAAAAGATTGTGTTCTCCCCTCATTTCAGGAAACTAAATGGAAACACATATATTTCAAAACCAATGTTAAAGTAACAGTTTAGTAACTGAATACATGGTTGTTCATTTTATATACTTTACACATTAAGTAAGAAATTGGTGTTTACCTAAATGGTATTTGTTTTATTGATATTGAGGCAGCACCTCTCAAAAATTAAATTTCACTTCACAAACCCAAAACAAAATCATAATCATGATTAATATTGCTGTATCAATTATTACAACCATAAAACCCAAAGAAAACTTATGCAGATAAATTAAAGATACAAAAACTGTGGAAAATGATTAAATACTTTGGGTCAAATAAATATGCCACAGAATCAAGTAAAATCCTGTGAGGGATCATTTATTCATTGAAGTGACTCTGTATTGTAGTAATTATTATATAATATGTAAACAATATGAAGACTTTCAAACTTCTTGTTTGCCAGTGTGTAACTGTAATCCGAATTTCAGTTCATGTGGTCATTTTCCTATATATGATTCAATCAAATAGCTTTTGGACTGACAGCAAATTCAGACTACTGCTGTTAGGACAAAATTCTACTACTAGGTGTTAACAGGGTAGTGTCTGTTGAGTCATTTCCTGCTTAAAATAAGGATGTAGTATGTGTGATTGTGGAGTAATGTCTTTTTAAATACAAGTGTGTGTTGTTACATTTGTGATTTTGGCATACCTAGAAAACAGCAGACTTGAAAGAACAGAAAGTCCTCAACAGATTTTAAATTATACTGGAATGAAAAGCAGGGGAAGTTTCTGAGTTATTTCAAGCAGCTTTTGGAGTGCAGACAATTGGAATAACACAGGCTTTTGAATGGTTTTTCAAGTTCAAATTTATGTGATGTCAGTTCAAGATGCTTAACGCAGGAGAAGTCCATCAGTGAGCAACAATGATGAAAATATGGAACAATTGAAGGAACTTGTCCTCCAAAACAGAAGAATCACTATCCCTCAAGTTGCTAACATGGTGCATATGCCATTTGGGTCAGTTGAAAAGATGTGGAAAGAGAATCTGAAAATGCATCATATGGCTGCCATATTGGTTCCAAAATCTGCTGGCTGGTTGAGTCTGTCTGTAAATTTTTGGCTAAAAAACAAAATTACCATCGTTTCACACCCTTTGTACTCCAGACTTACAGCCATGTGACTTATTTATTTTCCTAAAATACAAGATACCATTACAGTAAGGTGATTTAATGATATAACCATGACTGAGGCAGAATGACATGGAGTACCTGCCAAGTTGCCAACAATTCACTTTAGAAAATGCTTAAAATCTTGGCATGATTGCCGAGCTCACTTTATACCATTCCAAGGAGACTACATGGAAGAGGACAATGTTGATTAGAAGGCAAATGTTGTTATGGAGAAATAAATTCTGCCTGGCAACTATCTGATTATGCCACACACAATACTGGAAAAACTGTACCTGGGTTTCAAGAAGTCAGCATTATCAGTAATTTGGTAATGTGAGGAACTCAAATTAAGAGAAGCCATCATTTTAACAGACTATTATGGTGCAACTGAAGTCATGTTGTATGTATTCTCACCTGTCAGAGTACAGTTATTAAAATAAAAATGGCCAGTTTGTAAGAACACTTTGTAGCCATATTCTCCATTTCTTATGCAATTATAGTTATCACAGCGATATATGGATTTCTATATTTTTTTACTTCATTGCCTCAGATAACTGATTAATATTTCCTGGCTACCAAAGAAATACACAAACCTGCATACTTGGAATTGCTAATTTTTATTTGAAATATCTTGTATAAGCCTTCAACAACTATGTCTGCAAAAGACCCAATTACAGTAACACATTTTGACACTGCCAATTGCTTGGAAGGCTTCAAAATTTTAAACACCAAGAAATATCTGTGCAGTGATAAAATAAATAACTGTCTTGTTTAATTCTGACAAGAATGATTTTACAATCGTGCTCATATTTCTGGACAATTGTTTATGGCAACTCAGCATGTCTTGTTAATTTAATGTTTCTGAAAATGAATTAGTTATTCAGGCACCAGGAGATATTTTCCAGTCTCTTGGGGTTAAGATAAAGTTTTATGGTTGTAGCTCCATTCACACTAAATGGGTTGCCATGCTTATTAAAACAGTTCACAGTCTTTATTATACTGTTCTTAACTTCATTATACAATACTGTTCTATTTGTGTATAGAATGGTAAAAGATATGTCTTCTCACAAATAACCACAGACACAAATGAAGAAAACAAAACAACTTTGAGACAGGATAGTTTATATGCAGAGAGATAAAACAGAAAAGGGCATTCATTCACAGGAGAACAACAGACTTAAATCTGTCTAAACAGCTATGTCAGTCTTAGAAGAATCAGACAGCAATGGAAGAACTCTCCATGTTTCCTACATGCTAACCAAATCCAGTCAGTCAAAATGCAGCAAATGATTGGAAACAAGTGTTTCCAAGGCCTGATATTTTAGAATGATCAAAGAATCACAATGGAGGAAGAGAATGAAATATTCACATCTAAGCATTGTTCCCACATTCAAACCTGGTTTCCTACCCTCCTGGAACTAATAACACAACTAACAATTAAATATGAACCAACTTATTTAATACGTATAAAATGTACAGTACCTACTGAAACTCCTTCGGTAAGACTATGGAAACATTAAGTTCCAAGATAAAATAAACACAACACAAAAAGTTAAATTCAAAATGTAATTAGATATATTTTCTGATGTCTCAGAAATTGAAAGAATGTTTATAAAAAATAATGCAAGCCTTCAAAGTAAAACAGTAGAGTTAATTTTTATCTAATTATTAAAAGGCAGTAACATAAAACTGTATCAAAATCCGCTAATTTAAAAGTGGCTGCTAAAAAGTGAAAGTAATTAATGCCTTTTGTTATTTTAAAACACATTTCACGACAGATGATGTGGGGACATACTGACACATATCCCTACTTCTCAGCACATTAAGCTGACACATGAAATCTAATGCAGGAACTAGTGCTATAAGGCATGAAGATCATCTGAACAGCATATGAAAACTTGATTACTGCATTACACAAAACATAATGTGTGTCTGTTACAAAGATCAATTAGTAAATGCTGTTTAGAGAAACAATACCTTCATATTCTGAGAATAATACTAAGTCCATATACACACAACACACATTTTTTTTATGGTTAAAACAGGGGAATTGGGATAGTGTAGTTAATATAATGATTAGGCAACACACTGGATGATATAGGATTTTACTCCCAGCAGGAGCAAGAGAATAATCTCCTACCCAAAATATCCAGACTGGCTTTGGAGCCCACCCATTCTCATATTCAAAGGGTACTTGGGACTCTTTCACCAGGGGTAAATGGCAGGAGGTTGAGACTGATCACTCACCTCCATCTAATGCTGAGGTTAAGAATGCGTGGAGTTATAATACCACTCTTTCCACTCCTCTCACATGCTTTTATATCATGTAGAGGGAGAAAATTTACCTCTCCTAAAAGCATGTTGTATGCCTACAAATAGTCTTTTGACAGTGTCCAATGTTTGCATATTAAGCATCCCTATATAAAGTATTTCAAGAGGCCATATCCATCTTCCAGCACAAGCGAAGGATAGTTGCAGTGACCTATTACTGGTACTTTTTCACTATATAAGCAGGTAATTTATGTACTAGGCCTTCAAATTACATATCCATTTCTTTGTACCCAAATATGGCAAAGCTACAGAGTCTGAACTGCCCCTTCTACACATTTCTGTACCAGCAGTTTATGTTTTCTAAACAAAATTTCCCATGATGAGAAACTGTTGTCACAAATTCTTTTCAATAAAGGAGAATTCATGGTTTGAATATGGGACAATGCCTGTGTTCTATCTAATGCACTGGAATACAATGTGTCTGGCATACACAAGTTTGTATTAATACAGGCCTGTCACACCCCAACTAGCCAGAGGTAAACATTGTTTCAGCACCACCACCTTAAACTATACTGTGGGCCTCAATTTCCAAACAGTAATTAATAGAAGGAAAATTAAAAAGATACCATATGGCACTGAGTAAAATACAATGATCATAGAAGAACTACACTACAAACTCTCCCTACAACACAAGAGAGCCTTAAAGTTAAGGGTAATTTTTAAGATTTATTTAGATTTTGTACTATATATTTTGTATATTTTCATATTGTAAGAAAATGGTGACTTGTCAAAAAGGGGACCCTTACATTTTATTTCAATGTATCTTCCTTTAGATGATTTTTGTATTGACATGCCTGATGATGGTCTGAGAAAGGCCAAAATATGTAGCATATGTGTAAGGCAAAATTAAAATAAATTTATGTTGTGTTCAAGTAGGTAAGTGTCGTTCATTGCATGTCTATATCTGATCTAGTGGCCTGGATTACATAATCAGATAAAGAAAATGCATAACAGGTTGTGACACTTTGGGAAACTAAAAAGACCACATTCCTACACATAGATGTATAGGTCTGCATATCTGTTAATGTTATTGCTGCTGTTGTTTATTTAATTTTTGGGAGAAATTTATTAATTACGTAAAAATTTTGCACATGTTAAATGTTTCAGATACAATTTCAATGCTCTGCACCATAGCCACATTTGTAATTCTTGACTTACAAACAACAGTTCACACACAATGTGTACAAACTTTAATGATCTATCCACCTACCAAATTTTGTGTGCCTAGTTCCACTGGTTCATTAGTTATTGCCATCAGACCAAAAGCAATAGAAGTGTCTGCATAACCATCACTGTGTTATTTCACTGGTACAGAACTATTATCTTAATAAGCACATTTCTCCAAGACTTATCAATAAATATAATTTTAGAGCCCTAAAGTATGTGGCACTAGTGAGGGTCCTGGATCACAAACTCATATGTCTGCCGTATTACAACTGCACTTTATAAGCAATTAATTTATGGCATTGTGGTGTTCTCCACCGGCATCAAGTTCATCTCACGTTTCATGAAAATCAATTGATGGTTTCGCAATTTAAACAGAGGGGAGACCACACCCCCCCCCCCCCCCCCCCCACCCCCCCCACACACACACACACACCTCCCCCACACACACACACACCACACACATACACACACACGCCATCATCATCATCACCATCATCCAATAGCTTTTGATCTCTATTAGAGGGTTCCAGTTCCGTCAGAGATTTTACATTCATTTTTTTATTATCTTCCCGCTGCGAAAATAGATTACAATACTGAATTCTCCTACAGAGGATACAAGTAAAAATGTAGATGTCTAAAAATATATATATAGCAATAGAATTTACTGTTTGATGGCAAATAATGTTACATTTTTTAAATAATTGGTCAATATTATGCATGCTGAAACATTAATTTGCCACCAA
>Ga0123354_10006201_pt1 | contig 17690 bp, 17 predicted proteins | sample TergutLab28metaG_2_FD_97872 | JGI IMG/M metagenome (GOLD analysis project Ga0123354, IMG submission 97872) | Labiotermes labralis P4 segment gut microbial communities from Petit-Saut dam, French Guiana - Lab288 P4 | ecosystem: Host-associated > Arthropoda: Insects > Digestive system > Gut ...
AATCCACCAAATAAATAACCTTTACGCCATCTTCATCATATTCTCTTATCGAAAAATATTTTTTTTCTCCGAACCTGTAAATCTTGTAATTATCTTCTTTATTGTATCTTTCGGCAATAAATCTCTCATCCCTGATCAAACCGATTTTCTTCTTCGAAGAATCTTCTTTTTCAAAAGATATCGAATTTAAGACGGAAAGGATGGCTTGAACAAAGAAACTCGATAGATAATCAAATACGGTACCGATTTTTATCAATTTGGATATCTTGTACGGTAACAGATAATAATCCAATGTCGCAATATCAATCCAATTACCGTAATATTTCCAATAGGGATATGCAGTCGGATTCGGAATGGAAATTAAATACCGGACATTATACTTTTTGCATACTTCGTATGCCGCCTCTGCCATTTCCTGCAAAAAAAAATCATCTTTCCGATGATTCGACAAAATGAAAGCATCACACGCTAAACCGATGATTGTTTCGTTTCCATTGAAATCGTAAAGACGAGGGATAACGGAAAACATTCCGACAATTTGATTGTCAAACAACAAAAAACCATGTATGGAAAAGCGGAGATAAGTTTTTAAATATTTCTCTTTAAAATAAGTTACGGTGAATCGCTTGTCGAATACGTCATTAAAAGCGCCGGTCAGTTCCGACCAATCCTTCTCTGATAGTTGATTTGAGGTTAAGGCTGTTATCTTGTATTCGCCCATTATTTTACTTTCAGCGTAACCCCGCCCCAAGAATATCCGACTCCGAAACCCGCCAATAATACCTTGTTTTTTAATTTATTTTCTCTTCTCGCTTCATACAGTGCAATGGGAATGGTCGAAGAAACCGTATTTCCCGTATTTTCCAAGCAAATATAAAATTTATCATTGTCTATTTCTATCAGCTTCCGCAAATAATTCATCATGTATTTATTGGCTTGATGAAATACGAACAAATCGATGTTTTCCTTAAGTAAATGATTTTTTTTCAACACTTCCTCTATCAAACGGGGAACGGCTTCGGATGTGAAATTGAAAATTTCTCCGCCGTCCATAAACAAATAATCGCTCGATTTCGGATTGTTGTTTTCATCAAAATGCAAATCGTTTTTCGGATTTTTATTGCGCCCGGCGCCTGTTTTAACGATCAGATTCTCAGCGCCCCGTCCGTCGGTTCCGAGAACGAATTCACCGATTTCGGCAAAACCGTCCGTTGATATTAATGTAGCAGCGGCGGCATCCCCGAAAATGGTGCGATTGCCTTTATCTTTGGGATGGAGATGTTTCGAATAAGTTTCGGCTGTGATAAGCAATACGTTTTTTACGATATTTCCCGCAATCATACCTTTGGCAAGCGCAAGACCGTAAACGTAACCCGAACAGCCGAGGTTAAAATCCAACGCTCCGCATGAAGTCGGCAGTCCCAGACGATTTTGAATAATGCAAGCCGAAGTGGGTAAAAAATAATCGGGACTTTGGGTGCAAAAAAGCAGGAAATCGATTGTCGATTGATCGATATCGTTTTCCGTAAAAAGTTTCTCGGCTGCTTTCAAACCCATGTCAAGAGCCGTTTTATCCTCCCCTGCGATATGCCGCTTGTTTACACCGATTTTCGAAGCAATTTTCTCTACCGTCCATTCGGGAAACTCACGGGCAAGTTGCTCGTTGCTCAGTATTTTCTCCGGCAAATAATACGATACGGCTTTGACAAACGAATTCATAATTCATAATTCATAATTCATAATTTAAAGTAACGTATATCCGCCGTCAATCACGATATTCGAGCCGGTAACCCAGGAACTCGCATCCGAAAGCAAATAAATAACAGCATAAGCTACTTCTTCCGGTTTTCCGTAGCGTTTTAAGGGATAACGTTTTTTATCTTCTTCCAACAACTCTGAACCGATTATCCCTCCTTCAAAAATAGGTGTTTCCATCATTCCCGGATTGACGCTGTTTACCCGTATCCCTTTGGGCGCCAAATCCAATGCCATGTTCTTCATTATCCCGTTAACGGCGCCTTTTGAGGCTGAATACATGGAATTACCTCCCAACGCACACAGGACACCCGATATGGAAGAAATGAAAACTATCGAACCCTTTTTTGCCATTTTCTTATTTTCAACCAACTGAACGGATAATAAAATTGGAGCCGTAAAATTCACATTCATGATTTCGGACAATGAAGCTGCATCGATGAATTGAAACAACATCGTTTTGACAATTCCGGCACAATGAACCAATCCGTCCAATTTCGGCGATTGTTCCGCTAATCGAAGTCTGTCGCTTTCTTTATTCAGGTCGGCAACAATGATGGAATGACCGATACCTTCCATTTGCAGCAAAGTTTCATTCAGTCGTTCTTCATTGCGAGCAGTTATAACAACGTTCGCTCCCATTTTGGAACTCTCTATTGAAATCGCTCTCCCGATACCCGAAGACGCTCCTGTAACCAAAATCGTCTTGTTTTCCAACGAAAACGGATTCATTGTTTCGATTGCACCAAATCAAAAAGTTCTTGAATCGTGTAAACTGGTCGCATTTCGACGGGAGTCAAACGAACTCCGTACTTTTTTTCGGTCATATTCAGAATTGCCAAAGCGACAAGTGATGACCATTCGTCCAATTCCCTGAAACGGGTGGTCGTTTCAAATAAGAAAATATCTGTTTCGTCGAATTGATCGGCGAAGTTGGATATGAAATCTTTAATTTCCATAATTATTATATTAATATAATTGATATAACTTTCGAATTGCTTTTGCAAGAAATGGAATAAAGAATAGAATCGAATAATATCTTTTTAATACTCTGATTTCTTCCTTCATTTTCAAAAGTGCTGTGTTTTTGTTTTGAGAAATACCACCTACCCTCATCTTCATAATGTATCGCCTTAAATATATTGTTGAAATATTGCCCTTTAAAAAAAATCGGAGCATTATATCATAATCAGCAGCTATTTCAAATGAGTTATCAAACAAACCTAATTTACTATATACCGATTTCTTAACAAAGAAAGCCGGGTGAGGCGGATGCCACCCCCAAAAAAAATCAATTTTCTTACAGTCTTTATATGTACAATCTCTAACAATTTTATTTATGTTTCGGGGAAGGACACAATATAATTGAGCATACAAACTATCGACTTCGTTATCCTCAAAACATTGAACGACCTCCTTAATAGCATCATTTGATATATAAAAATCATCTGAATTTAATATTCCGACAATATCTCCGGCAGCCATTTGAATACCCTTGTTCATGGCATCATAAATACCTCTGTCAGTTTCGCTTATCCATTTTAAACGATCCTTAAATGCAGATTCATAGCTCTTTATAATATCAATTGTATGATCCTTAGAGTTTCCATCAATAATAATATATTCAATATTTTTATAACTTTGATTTAGTACAGACTCAATAGTATTTTTTATATATTTTTCACTATTATAACAGACTGTGATGAGGGAGATTTTCATGTGTTTCGGCAATCAATTATCGATAAAACTTGTTCTACATATTTGCTTTCCTGATAATTTTGTATTGCATATTCAATGTTGTAATTTTGGACTTTACGTAATTGCGTTGTATTAGAACAAATATCGATTACAGCTTGAACGATTGTTTCAGACGAACGCGGCTCAACCAATGTCCCATTATCTTTCATTATAATTTCCGGTATCAAATTATGTATACTAGATATCACATAATTTCCTGCTCGCATGGCTTCGATGATGGATAATGGAAAAGCTTCCGATGGATAATAAGTTGGTAATATGAAAATATCCGAATCCCATAATAACTTGCTTTTTACTTCTCCGGAAACGACACCTCTATATTTAATTTTCGTCGGATATTTTTTCCTCAAAAAATTATATTGATTCTCAAAACGCTTTTTTATTACTTCTTGTCTGGAACATTCATCACTGATGAATGTTCCTGCGATACATAATGACAGATTTGGATGTGTTTGAAACAAAGTATTACAAGCATCCAGCAAGAAGAGAATTCCTTTCGATTCCATTATATTGGATAAATACAGTAAACTAATAGAATCATTACTTTTTTCTTTTATTAAAGGCAATTTATCCAATTTTGAAGAATAACAATTGGAAACGGTCTTAATTTTCATATTCGGAAAATCTCTAAATTGCTCTTTCATTATTGGTAATAACACAATACTTGTATCCACTTGATTATATGCATACTTAATAATAAAACGATACCATGACGGCACAGAATGATAAAACCTGTAAAATGTATTCCCGTGTAAATGATTGATAACTCTTATTTTTTTGATTCGAGCACATAATAATAAAACCACATCACGGATAGAGCTTGAAAAACCGCGACTGCAAGTAAAATAAACAACATTTATATTATTGAATAATACTATAAATATGATTTTCAGACACAAGAAAAATCCCTTAATTATGCTGTTTGTATTTGATATATTGATAAAAATATGGTTCCTGTTTTCAAATTGTTTCACAATAGTTGTAAAAGCAATAGACTGTCCATGATAGGGAGGAGTCAATGGACCCATCAATAATATTTTTTTCATTAAATTTTTTGTTAGGTTTTTTGAATCCAAACCTCGCAAGTCAAATAAATGGGTAAGAATTATGTGCCAAAAGAAATCTCTTTTTTTATTACCTCTCTTTATATTATTTTTTTCACTAAAGGCAATATAACCCACAACTGGCAATAAGGATTCGGCGTATTTCTTTGGCAATGCACTCTATAAGAATCCCAAATAACAATATTGATTTGAAATAACATAGACAAAAATTACAAATAGCAATTTACCTGCTCTTAAGCAAGTGAATTGAAATCTGATTTTGAAATATTGAAACTAAGCTTGTTGTGTAATTTGTATTATAAATTTTCAATTAGATAATAATTTATACTTGCTTGTTCCGTTAAAGCAGTTTATAAATTTAACATAAACAACAATCGGGCTGAGGCATTCTTATCCTTATATTTATTAAATGTATTTGTATCTTTATAAACAGCATTGTCTAAATTGCTAATAAAATCAAATAGTTGGTTTGTATTGGAAAGAATACTTCCGGGCAATTGTTTCTCTAAATCATCGAACATTAATCCTCTATCATTTCGATATTCTTCTATATCATTCATTACGAATCCAATCGGTTTATTCAATATATCATAATCAATCCATACTGAAGAATAATCTGTTAATAAAAAATCTGTATTACCCAGCAATGGATATAATTGCACGTTTGAATTCAAGTATTTTAACACTATAATATTTTTATAAACAGGAAAATCTATGGTTTGCAGAAAGTCTGCCGGATGAATTATAAGTGTTATCAATATTATTAATTTTTGCAGTAAAATATCTTTATCTATTCTAAAAGACCGAGCCATAATATCTTTATAGTAATCACTCGTAGCAATTGTAATATCGGCTCTTGTACTATCTGCAACTTTATCAAAATATTCGATTGCTTTCAATGGCATTCCGTGCCATAAATTGATTATTTTTTTAGTTTGCGATAATTTCAAAGTGTCAAAAATTCCTTGAGAGCAAAAACATATTTTGCTCGATAATAATACCATAAAGAAATTATAGTAAATCTACAAAAAGCTCTGCATTCTTCATTTTTTGTATCATATAATTTGTTCAATTCTTGAGCTTTATCTTTAGTTTAAGCAAACCATATCATTTTTTAATGCTATATTTTTGCCTATGTTCAATGATATATTTGTAAACTGCATAAGTATTATCAGTGAAATCAGGAAAACTGGTAAACACCAAAATATTGGTAGTAGGTATTATTTTTGAAATAACAACAGATATGTATTGTATTATTTGCCTTATCATAAATTATCTCTTTTGACCTTTACCTATGATGGTTGGATTAGATATTATTTTTAATTTAGATTTTTCTGCATATTCACTAATGTTACCAATGATTTTGCAAGGATTCCCAATATAAACAAAATCTGATTGGATATGTCCTCTGACAACTGAACCGGCTCCAATTATTACATTGTCTTCAATTGTTGTACCCGGCAAAAGAATTGCTCCCATTCCAATAAAAACATTGTTCCCGATTTTTATGTGTCGATTAATGGATATGTCTTGATTCGGAATTTCACCGACACGATTAATGCTGTTGTACAAGAATAATCATGTGTGAGCAAAATTACTTTTTCAGAAATAACAACCCGTTCACTAATTTCTATTAACTCGAATGAATCAATTCGAATGTCAGTAGAGATAAATCGTGGCTTCCCAAATATTCGGACTCCAATCAAAATGCAATAATTTTGTATAAATTTTCATTGCATACTTTGGTGAAAAATAGTTTACAACACCGATGCCATATTTTGTGATATGGTAAATGCTTTTTTTACAAAATCGTTTGATTGTCATTATTAATTAAAAAGTGTTTTCAGGTTCAATTATAGAAACTGCTCTTTTGAAAATAACTTTTCAGCTCTTAGTCTGCTATTTTTTTTGATATTGCATCAATTCTTCTTGGCTAAGCAATGCTATTTTTTTAATTGCTTCAGCTATATACTGTATATTGTAAGGATCGAATAAAAATCCATTCTTTCCATTCTCAACAAGACATTTATTATCTGATACGTTGCTTGCCTAGGCTTTCCGCAACATATTGCTTCCGATAAAGCATCTGAAAAACTTTCATATAATGATGGTAAACAAAATATATCTATAGTTTGTAAAATTGTTATTGTTTCATTTGAAAAGTTATTCAGAAAAACGTTTGTTAAGTTTTCTTTTTCTCTGTATTTTTCACATTGGAAATAATATATAGAAGCTTTTGTAGGGTTACCATTTGTGTCGATGTATTTTTGTCCATACCAATGGTATTCAATTGGTTCATCCAATGAATAATTCAATAGTTTTACGGCTTCTAAAAATTTTATAATATTCTTTTGTGGATGATAACGTGCCAATATTCCTATTTTAAAGTTTTTTCTCTTTGTTCTATCAGAAATGGGAATTGTTTTATATCTGTATAATTGATAATTGTCACTAATTTTGAAATTAAAAATGGTGCATATCTTTTTATAAATTCAGTTTGACTAAACGAGTTAAGAATAATCGAATCAGCAAATCTATAGAAATTTAATGCTCGCCATACCGAAAAATCATATTTCGGAGGTGTATTTCGCCCTGATACCACACAATTTTAGCTTTACGATAAAAAAAGGACAATGATATTAAAATAATATTTGTATTTTGTCCATACGACAATAAAACATCCGGTTTATCTTCTTTTATTACTTTCAATATTCGTAAATAGCGCTTTATTCCTCTTTTCTCAAGAATACAAAACCTGTTTATATCCAAATTATTCTCATAATCTTGAATTAGAATAAGTAGTGACAGTAGGTTTACAATCTGTTTCGTTTAAACATTTTAATAACTTTATCATTTGTCGCTCAGTTCCTCCTGAACTTAACGAAGGAATAAGCACTAATAGTTTTTATGCATAACTTTAATTTTTCCTATTTTACGTGATATCCTCTCCAATCAAAAAAGATAAATTGATTAGGTACATATTTTTTTCATCTTTTCTTAAGTGAAATAATTATTCTTGAAATAAACATTAACATAGAAATTGTTATTATCAAAATAAAAAAATTTACAATTCCCAAAACAGATAAGTTAAGTGAAAATAATACAATAGGATACAATAAGATATATAAAATATTATTTGTATATATGTTTTGATAAAAGAATATGTATATTTTACCTATTATAAAAGCTGCCAAAATTACGCCTATTATCCCAAAATTTGCATACCACGTTCCAATTGTTCTTGATGGCCAAGCCGTATAAGCCTCTACTTGATCAGATGGCGCATTGGGATTTACATCAAATCCCATTGATAATGAACAAATATATCGTCCATCATCTATTGCAGGTTTATTTGGATAAAACTTTTTAGGAATAAGACCAAACAATATATTTTTAAAACTATTACCATACCAAAAATCCTTATTACTAAAATGGTCTATAATGAATATCTGAATGTCAGCTCGACTAAGATCTTTCCATTTGGATAAATTATCTTCAAAAACTGAAGTCTCCGGAGTCAAAATAGATATGGGATTATTTAAAAAATTATCCCCAACTTTGCCCATACGTAAATTAGGCATCAAAATAAAAAAAGGTACAAGTAATATTAATATCCATGAATGTTTTATAAAATAATTTAATTTTACTGTTTGATTCACATAACTATAGGATATTATCGAAATAACAACAATAGCAAGTGTCCCCCCCCTACTTCCGTCCATCATGCTCAAAAGAGCCAAATAAACAATCATAAGTATCATTTGATATCTTCTTATTTTTTTGATACTATACATATATTGATTAAGTCCTGCCAAAATAGGATTTAGAGCAAACATCAATTGAGTAAATATATTACCTGTTACTAGATCTGCCCTATTATTATACCCCCATTTCAAAATAATCGCACTCAATCCACCATTTGAAATTAAGAATAACACAAAACAAAAAACAGATAAACACAAAGCTAGATAATATAATATTGAAATTTGATCCCTATTATTCATAGGAATAAATTTTTTCGATTTTTGAATGCCAATTTGATATTTGACTAAAGACATACTTATATAAAGTATCACAAAATATAATGATTGAATTACATAATATTTGAAAATTGCCAATTCCGGTGAACTTATCAGAGAAAACGAAGAAGTTTTAGTAAGTATTTTAGGGTTAGTTGATATTGAATATAAGTATACGATATTGCTTAATAAAAAATATCCAAAAGTAAATACACTGGGATGAAAAAAATCATTTTTCTTGTGATATTCGGATACAAACAAGAAAAGACATATTGTTATTAATATTATAAACGAAATAAAAGCTATATTCATTTTTTCTGCCGCAAATTTGCGAAGAATCAACTCGATGTTTTATAATAGTTACAGGATTATTAGTTCATGTTCACCCATATAATGGCAAGAAAGGGAAAAATTATATTTTTACATTCCAATACTATGTTATTATTTCATTATTACAGCACTTCCAAAAGTATCACAAAGTGGAAAATAAGGTACTTTTTTTTCTTCTGAGAATTTCCTTATTGCAACTTTTGATCCACCATATTTTTTGTTATTGTAATCATAAATCATAACATACTAATGTTTCGCACTTCATACCAACAGCCTGACAATTAAGCTACAACAAGGGATGTTAAAATTGTATCTACCTTTATACCAGCAAATTAACATTCCCTTTTTCATTAACAAACCTCTTCCAGCTTATTTTCATGGAACAGATTGAACAACTGTTCTGCTTCAAGATTTGTCAATATCCTTTTCAATAAAACATCAGCATCTATATCAAAGACTGCAGCCATAATCCGGATTGTTTCTAAAACAAGTTCCGCAATCGTTTGTCAAGCGTCATGTCCAAACATTCGGCGTTCATGGAACGATATAAAGCTCCCTTTGACTCGTAATGCTCATATCGAAATCGAAACGAAAGCAGGGATATAGGCAATCATTGAAATCGTTGTATCTGCAATCTGAGTATAAAATTGCTTGATTAGCAACCGCCAAGATTCTGCAATCCTTTGGCTTCCTTATCGAAAACTTCGACAGTCCATCGAACCCGGTAGTGTTCAATCAGTTTTACATAACTAACAGCTGTATCTGTTGTAAAAAAAACTTTCCGGTTACCACCTTTTCCCTTACGTGAGAAAAACAGTGTTAACCTAATATCATCCAACATTACCTCTACCCGTTTGTAATGAAACCCTAACGAGCGGCAGCGTTTCAAATTACTTATCTGGTTATTCATCTCTGAATAAACACAACAGTTTTCCTCTGTATAAAAACTTCGTTTAATTATCTTGTACATCCCCCCTATCAAATGAATACCTTCCCCAATAATCACTTTTATCAACGATTCACAGGTAAACCAACCGGCAACTAATTTGTAATCTATTTTCAAACAACGCCGAACGACTGAATAAAACATTTTCAACATCATCTCTTTCTTGTTTGCATCCAATTCTTTTACCCACTTAACAGATTCACTTCCAGTTTTCCTTTTCTTACTGCATTGACGATGCAATAATTTTTTGCTCAATCTGTAAGAATTGGATTCTTGTTTCTCTTTTTTTTCTCCTGTGAATCGAAAAATTCTATAATATTGAAGAATTTTTATTACCGTTACTTATTATCAATATCCTAAATTACAATAAATTACGTTATTTTACATTATTTCATTCCCAACCGAGAAACTCCCTCACTTTCCACTTTGTTTACCATTGTATCATCAAATATAGGTAATGAGAGTCCTTCAATATCGATTGATTCTTCTTAAAAGTAATATTTTGATAGTTGTTACATAAGCGAGAGTTTAATGGTAAGAATTGGGTATTTTATGTAAAAATAATAATGATAAATATATGAATAGCTTATAAATAAAAAGGAATTAGTATTTTTTTCTTGAATATCTGTATTTCAATTTAACTGTGATTGTATTTATAAATTCTTCTAATTTAAAGACAAGTGAAGCAATTTTATTAATAATAGTAAATAAGATTTTTCGTTTGTAATATAAATTCATAACTATTCTTGCAATAGATGTTGTTTGAAAATCCAGTTCTCTTTTTCCAATAATTACAACAGGGGAAATAAAATTCCATAAAGGATTTTTAATTACATTTATTGTTATATCATCTATCTTCCCTGTATTTGCAAGATGCTCATAAATATTACTATTAGTCATATAATGTATATTTTCAATACCCTTAAACGTAATAAGGTAGTGAAGTATTTTAATTGTTCCTCCATAAAATGGAAGCCCAAATTTTAGCTGGCAATTCCAACTACCATGCAACTCTTTGATCATGCTTCCAAACATATGATTTGTTTTATTAAAAGTTGGTTGATCATAATTTATACCATAAATAATTCCTCTTTTCCAATCTTTATGCCACCTATCATAAAAGTTCCTTGTTTTTTCATTATCTTTCACACAAATAACCCCGCTGTTAAAATAAAACTTTTCTTGGTATGGTACATGTTTAATTGTTTTGCATTGTGGAACTAAATACAAGTCGCTAAATGGATTTGAAACTAAAGAAACATGGAAATCTGGTACAGCACCCATATCGCTTTCAAATTCATCAATTTCATCTAATTTACTACATATTACAGTATCTGCATCAATAAATAAAAAATCGCCTTGAATATGTTCTCGTAAAGATGTTTTTAACCATCTTGATCGTTGATTAGTCGTTAATTTCGGATTGATAATCTCAATAACTTTCTTTTCATTAATTAAAGAATCAAATGAGAATAATTTATTTTCCAGCACTCTATTAGAGAAATCATCAACCACTAGTATTACCCAAGCTTCAGGATTATATATTCTTAAAGAAGTCATGGATATATAAGCTTGCTCAAAATATAAGCCGTCCATTTTAGATGCTATAGCATAAACAATTTTCGTTTGCATTATTCTGGTGGATAATATTGTTCGAATGTCATTTATAAGATATTTTGGAAAATTGTAATAAATAGTAAAATACTATCAAATGAATACAAAGAAAAAAAATTTCAAATCAAATAAATGTAAAAAAAATACTTCAGAATATAATAAAAAACTAATGTTTAGTATTACCTTATAACTCACTGATAAATTGGATACAACAAGACGTTCCAAGATTGTATTTATCTATTATTAATATTCTACTATTATTTTGCCTCCTTTAGTTTTTTTTGATAATAGAATTCAATAGTTGTATTTGTCAATATTTTATCAATAATTCGTCGACATCCATTTGATACTTTGGCAATAATTCGGATTTTTTGCAATAACAGCCTATAATTACCACTCAAGAGTAACTCATAAGTGTTTAATATTCATTTTTTTATTGTTTCCTATATTCAAAAGTGATTAATGTTATATAATTAAAAACTCTGAGAAAATGACTCTTCCTTACTATCAGAAAACATCACAGAGTCTGTTAATTAAAAAAAACAAAAAATTGTATTACAAAATTATTTTCGAGAAAAGTTTCGAAACATTTAGTCATTTAACTTATTTAAATGAGTTGGATACTCAATAACAGGATTGAATGTCAAACCGGCTATTAATGATTTAAATATAATTTTTGCTTTATACATTTGATTTTTGAAAATGAATTTAAGAATATTAAAACACTGCAAAATGGTTATTTTGAAAAACAGTTTACGATTATTGTAACTCTTTTGGGATATAAACAAATTATTTCTGAACAAAAAAAAATAGTTTTTCAATCTATTGAGATTGGTTTCTGATTCAAAAGATAATGAATACTGTAATTCTCGTTTGTGGATTACTTCGCTTTTACAAACCATATACGAAATGTATCGCTTAGATATTCTTTTTGTATATTCAGTATCGTCACCCCAAATGAAAAATTCTTTATAAGGCAATCCTAATTCAAATATGCGTTTTGTTGATATAAGTACAGATACAAAGGTTGCTGATTCAACTCTTATCATATAATCAATAATCCTATCAAACCAATACGGGTAACCATTTTTTATCGGTCGTATATCAACAGATGGGACATTCATCGGATCTCCGTTTATTCCAATAACTTTACTACATGTAAAACCTATATTTTCGTCTGAATTTAAAGCTTTCATTAATTCTTCCAATGCTGTCGGCATACATTCCACATCATCATCCATTAGCCAACAATATTCATAACCGGCTTCAGCGATATATTTCATTCCGGTAAAAAAACCTCCGGCACCACCTGAATTTTCCTGCGTTATCGAATAAATATCTTCTTGTGTTCCCAACCATTCTTTTGTTCCGTCGGTTGATCCGTTATTTACCACAACAATTTGTATATTATTGAAAGTCTGTGACCGTAAAGAATCAATAGCTTCCTTCAATAATTTTAACCGGTTGAATGTTACAACTAATGCTCCTACCTTTTTCATAAGAATTGAGCCAGAGCTTGTTCTATCACTTTATCCATATCATAATACTTATATTCTGCCAGCCTTCCACCAAAGATTACATTGGATTCTTTGTCTGCCAACTTTTTATATTGTTGATGCAAAGTATTATTTTTTTCATCATTTACCGGATAAAACGGTTCACTGCCATCTTTCCATTCCGAAGAATATTCTTTTGAAAGAACTGTTTTTAGTTGTTTGCCAAATTCGAAATGTTTATACTCGATAATACGGGTATAAGGTATTTCTCGGTCGGTATAGTTTACAACTGCATTACCCTGGAAATTTTCACAATCCAAAACTTCTGTTTCAAAATGGACAGTACGATATTCTAATTTACCAAACCGGTAATTATAATATTCGTCTATCTTCCCTGTAAAAATTATTTTATCGGCTATATTTTCGAAATATTCCCTGTTTGCAAAAAAATCCGTATTGCATCTTGTTTCAATTCCGGTTAATAATTCGTTTATCAATTTATTATAACCACCGATCGGAATACCTTGATACAGATCGTTAAAATAATTATTGTCGAAAGTAAACCTTACAGGGAGTCGTTTGATAATAAATGTCGGCAGTTCCACACATTTTCGCCCCCATTGTTTTTCCGTATATCCTTTTATTAAGATATCGTAAATGTCTTTCCCAACCAATGAAACAGCTTGCTCTTCCAGATTTTCAGGTTCTTTTACTCCAAACTCTTTTCGCTGTTCTTCTATTTTTGCTTTTGCTTCTTCAGGAGTTTTAACACCCCAGAGTGCATAAAAAGTATTCATATTGAAAGGAAGGTTATACAATTTCCCTTTATAATTAGCTAAAGGGGAATTGGTATAACGATTAAATTCAACAAATGAATTGACAAAATTCCAAACTTCTTTATTTGATGTATGAAAAATATGCGCGCCGTATTTGTGAACATTAATTCCTTCTGTATCTTCACAATAAACATTTCCCCCGACATGAGGACGTTTATCGATTACCAAACATCTTTTTCCATGTTGTTTGGCTTTATAGGCAAAAACGGAACCGTAAAGACCTGCACCGGCAATCAAATAATCGTATGATAACATTTAATTGATAATTAAGACTTTATTATAAAATATTATGAATTATTTATCATATTCTTAATTCTACTTTAACACATGAGTCCACTCCCAAAAGTGACTGTAACTCGGAGCTGCGATAATTTTAACATATCTAAAACATAAATAGAGTGGTAATTCATTCTACTTTAAATGTATAGATGACAGAATACCAATGCCCAGAAAGTTACCTTGTACCGAGTCATATTGATCCACAAATTCAAAACTTGTACGATTTATTTCCAACTCTTTTAGACTTTTCCAAAGAAATGTAGTCGAAGGGCATGAATCTGAAGAAATATCATGATGGATAATTATTTTTGAATAGTTTCTTACAAGCATATGATCTTTTAACGCTCCGAGGCAACTGTGATCTCCATCAATAAAAGTAATATCCGGTTTTTTTTCCATGATTACATCAGCAAATTTATCAGAAGTTGATGAACCTTGAAAATAAATGATCTCAAAGCCTTTTTTTTGACAAATTTTACAATAATGCTTAATAAATGGAGTAGGTTCGATGATATCTGCAGCAATGGCAAATGTAAAGTTAGGATTTACTCGACGTAAAATTTCGCAAACGACAATAAAAGTTCCTCCCCAGCGACATCCAATTTCAAGATAAGAATTACAATTTATTGCATTTTTCATTAGCCAAACAAGATATTTTGAAAATTGTTTTGGATTTTGCCATAAAAATAAACCCTTCCCGAAATATTGTGATAATTCCGGTGGCTGTTCTGTCAATACTTCATTATTTAATCCGACTTTTTCTATAATAAATCTTTCCATAAATGATTCATTTAAAAGCAAATCGTTAGAAAGTCCATCAATTTCGTTAATGAGATTTTCAACATTTTGAGTTAATTTAGAAAACATTTTTCTTTTACCATTTTCTCCCGATAAATAATAATTTATCGTATTTCCATAAGGTACTTTTTTTAGAGTCCTCATTAATAACATTTTAGAAATCATCATGTGTTTATTAAAATTTTATATTTTTCTTAACAATTCTTTAACATTGTTTACCATTTGAATTGCATGCTCGTTTTTAATAAGAACCAATATCATCAAATAAAAAACTGCACTTGCTGTAATTGTGGATAATAAGTAAATAAAATTGTATTCTATCACATGATTGAATACAAAAGAAATGAAAATGATAGGTAATGCTGCTAATATCGGTTGAAAAATATTTTTTGTATTAATTTGAACCGGCATAACTCTTGAAACAATTATTACAGCACTAATCAAAACAATCAGTTCCGCAATAACAGAAGCAATAGATGCTCCCAATGAACCATACGGTCCGACAAGTAAAATATTTAAGCAAAAACTACTTATTGTTCCTAATGATACTACAATCAGTACCTTTTTATCAAACCCCATTCCAAGTAATATTTGAGAAGAAAAGAAATTGGCTGTCCCTATGATAATAATTAATAACGATAATAGTTGCAAGGATGGAATTGCCGGTATAAACTCAGGGCCGAAAAAAAATGGGACAAAGCGAGGAGCAATTATAATTAATCCGACAGTAGCCGGTACTGCTAATAACATCATAAATCCAAACGAACGGTTTAATAATATCGAAATCTGTTCCTGATTACCGGTTACTCCTTTCAGAGTATTTATCCGGGCAATCATTACGGGAGACATGGACGTGACAACCGGCAGAATTATTTTGCTGATTTTAACTGCTGATGTATAATATCCCACTTGAGTATAATCGGACATGAAACCAAGTAACAACGTATTAAGCACAGTATATATGCTGATGGCAATATTGGATGCAAACAGAATCAAAACGGATTGAAGATGCTTTTTAATTGAAAGATTTTTGAAACGAATTTTTACTTCTTTTCTCAGCATATATCCGAAATTCCAAATTTGACTGGATAAATTAGCAACAATGGTAAGTGCCAAATATGGAATTATATCTTCCCTTGTACGAACAAAAATAAATAAACCGCCTACCGATATAATTTTTGCCGCTATTGAACGGATAGTAATAAACTTGAACTTTTCTCTTCCCGAAAAGAACCAATCAGTATTTAAGGGAACAAAAAGTACAGAAATTCCCACTATCAATAAAAATTTTCTCTCAATATAAAGAGCAGGTATTGTAAAAACAGTTAGAAGATATAGTAAGAAACAGGTTGCAGTACTTAAACAATTTATTAGAAATAGTTCAGAAAAAACTTGACAACGATCTTCCAAATTGCTGTTATGTTTCGCTATTTCACGAATACCGTATATCGGTATTCCCAAAGCAGCAAACAATACAAAATAAGAAGCGTAAGTGGTTGCAAAATTAACAATCCCGATATTTTTTACACCTAATATTCTTGATACATAAGGAGTCGTAATGATTGGGAATGCAATATTAGAGATTGTAAGGATCGTATTATAAGCGATGTTCTTTTTTATCGACATCTCTTTACTGTTGTTTCTTTCAACTGCATATCGTAGTAGTCGTTGATATTGTCCACACCTACCGTTTCGTTCCCTTCTCCCAACAATCTCTTGACCAACCGGAAACCGATAAAACCAGCCGAGAAACATTGTTTGCCTGCTACGCAGGCAGAGTATAGTTTATTCGTTTGTAGTACAGTATGCTTAGCATACTGCTTAGTTAGGTTGGTTCTCTTCGAGAGCAAGATAAATCAACGTCCTCTTAGTTGTATCCGGCTCATACGAGATATCATGTTGTTGTTAATAAAAATCCGTGTTCATCTGTCTCATCTGCGGCACCCGCGTTCCTAATGCGATAATGCTAAATAGTAAATGCCAAATGCTAAATAGTAAATAGTAAATAGTAAATAGTAAATAGTAACCGATAAATGCTAAATAGTAAATGTCTTCAGATTTTCTCCAGATGTTCTTTCGCAATATACACACTCACAGCTATCGACATCATGTTACCCAGACGGACGACTACCCGTTTGTGACCTCTCAGTCGATATAGTTCGCCTTCGAGACCCGCAAACTCACCGCCGATAATTCGCACTTTTTCGCCTCCACGCAGGTTTTCGGGATTGGGCAGATAGTAGAATTTACCTGCTAAGCGCTGCAGGTAAAGAAACTCCTGCATTTTTGGATCGGTAATCACTTGAAAATTTTGATTTATGTTGTCGGGTAAACAAGATATCGCGTCGCTCGATACCTACGGTGACAATACCAATGTGTAATCGGTACGACGGATCAATGAATTAAGAATTAAGAGAACATAATGCGTAAGTTCATGGTCTTGTTTTTAAGCCATGTTATTTAATTTTGAATTATTTCCTCTCAATCCACCAAAGAGGACTTTAAATTCCCCGTTTTAGGGGCTTGGAAGATCAATTCTCAATTAAAAGAAATGCCCGTCGGTTTTTCTTAAACAGAAAAAACGTTCGGGCAATATATGTAATAAAAAAGGCACACCTTTCCTGATTGCTTCGGACAATTTCCGGCAACGATGAGATGCACCATAAAAAAAGGGAGCCGTCTTCAAAAAAAAGACAGACCCCCCATTGTTATTTAAAGAACTAATCTTATATTGCGCGCCTGCGGGCGCGCAGGAGACTAGCCTATATTCTCTCTCTCTCTCTCTCTCTCTCTCT
>Ga0123354_10006204_pt1 | contig 17687 bp, 9 predicted proteins | sample TergutLab28metaG_2_FD_97872 | JGI IMG/M metagenome (GOLD analysis project Ga0123354, IMG submission 97872) | Labiotermes labralis P4 segment gut microbial communities from Petit-Saut dam, French Guiana - Lab288 P4 | ecosystem: Host-associated > Arthropoda: Insects > Digestive system > Gut ...
GGAGGCAGCTGTAATTTGGTACAAGAAATTTCATTTCATATAGTAAAATTTTCTTAATTTTTGGTACTTTAAGACTATTTATGATGACAACCAATTTATTTGTCATTGCTAATATAAAACAATAGCGAACCTAGGTAGTTTCAGAATTTTACTGCCCTTTTTCTGAACATCTTGGGGTGTTGGTATCCTAAGTTCAGCAATTTTTAAGTTTTCACAGTTGGGTTGAGTTTGGCACGATTTTGAAGGGCCTTCGGAGTTTCGGGGGCGTGGGGGGTGTTTCAACCCCTCCCGGTACGCCACTGCTTCCAGGGTCCAGCTAAGGACTTATCACACCCTTGTAGTAAAGTGTAGCTTGATAGATAGGAAGGGCTATTTCTACCTTGAAGAAAGGAGTCAACGCTCTCTCCGAAAGATTTCTACCTATAATTATATTTACGTGTTACCAAAATGCAGCAAATGTCTTACTGAAAGCCTTCAAAAACCCCCAGTCTCTTAAGGTTTGAGTCTATCAATTTCCTGTTGTTAATATGCTTTCAGAATGTTTAGTTCTGTACCTGAAAAATGCAACTGTTTACTATAATGATAAAGGCAGAATATTTAATAATCTTTCCGACGCAAAATTTACTTAAATCGAGTGTTAGCAGAATGAGGGATACAGGCGTAGTCGGCCCTCAGCTGGAAGCGCTGAAATCGAACTAAATATGACCCTGGTCATGAGGATAGCTTTTGGAAGAAATAAACCTAACCAGTGAACCCATTAGTAATTTCAGTAGGCAGGCTTTATATGAAAATTGTAGTTAGTCAAACAATTAAAACATCCCTTACAATCTTAGTAATTAACCAACTTAATGAAAAAATTCTTGTTTTATAATAAGTTTAATATATACCTTTCGAGTACTATATGCTCATCATCAGGAGGTCAAAATTGTATTATATAGCATCTTGTATCATCACACTCTGTAGGTGGCCGTCCGGTGCCCAGGTGCACGGGACGGCCACCTACAGAGTGTGATGATACCAGATTCTGTATAATATAATTTTGACCTCCTGATGATGAACATATAGTGCTCGAAACATGTAGAAGCATTTGATAAACTTATTATAAAACAAGAATTTGTGCATTAAGATGGTTAATTACTAAGATTATACTGAGATGCACGGTCAGCAAAACATAAAAAAATCCCTTACAAGTCAACACACAAAAATCCACCACCGCCTTCACAAAATAACACCCCATTCTTAGCTAGTTTAAATAAATCTTATGTACCTTGAACTCTACATCTGCAACGTTACGATATTATCAAGCCTTCCATATCTACGACTGATTTTTTCCCCTTATGTTATTCCAAGCAAAATTGTGAAATTATTGTTACGCCATGCGTGCTACGTATTCCACAGTTATCACTACTGTTTTATTTTATGACTGAAAATGAAGAAAAATTCAGTCTGATTAATAATTAATCACCACACAATAAAAACACAAGGGCAGTAGAGTTATGGGTCCACGCATTTTTATCCTGGGCATAGATGGATGTGTGTTGTCAGGTTTAAGTCCCGTGAAAGACCTCCCAGTGTTCTTTAAATTGGATTTGGGAAGACCCTATAGCCGTAGTGGACAACACACATTGTGAATGATAATTTGTTTCTAACTGAGTGTTATTGCCATGAAGGAAAGATAACCTTTAATGGATGGCTCTCTTAGTGTAGAAAGGTGTGATGTCAGAGTATACGTAGCAGTCCACACTACTCAGCTGTGTACCAGACAGCTCCACACTCTATTCATCCGCCGCCCAAAATCTTCCTCCAGTTACGTCTGATACAGCTCTAACTTGTAACTAAGTTTGATTACTGGATTATGCAGTGGTACTAGAATATAGCACATAGCTTATTGGAACGTTGCGTCTGTCTGCATTTCTGCGCTCACGTTCCTTCAGATAGCGTGTAAGGCATTTTGAGTAAAAAAATTTTTGTGAACCAAAAAACCTTTAGTTGTAAACACTTCTAATTTTCTACAAAGACATTTTGAACTGTGAATTATTTTGAGTACAAAAACATTTTTGGTAATAAATGTATGTGCAAAAAGATAGTTACGTTTTTAAATACGTACTTAGAATCGAAAAACTTTGTAATTATTAAGACTAATAAGATCATTGTTGTTCTTCTTCTTCCACTGACACTACAGTCCACTGTGGGCTTTGGTCTATGGAACAATGTCCTTCCACTTTTTTCCGTACGCCACGAACTCCCTCCATCTTCTCAATCCCAGCACTTTAAGATCTCTTTCTACTTCCTCTTTCCATCTTTTTCTGGATCTTCCCCTTCTTCTCGTCCTTCCAGTTCTTGAGTGAAGATCTTTTTAGGCATCCTCTCCTCCTCCATTCTCTCTAGGTGACCTAACCAGCTTATCCTTTGCCCTTTTATCCATTTTACTATATTTTCTCCTTTGCTCATCTATTCTAGTAGTAAGAATATTGTGACTAATAAAAAACAAAATCTATTAGAGGTCTGTCCATGACTTTTCTCCCAACGTTTTAGTGAGTTTCATCCCATGATATCCACTCTTTGTTGGGCTTTTACTTACCGTAGAATGGTAATTCCATACCAACTTTTCGGGACAACCTGTCGGTCGGATCTTGAGCAGTGGAGAAATCTTGGACTCCTTAAACTTGGAAGTTTGGACTGATAGATTGACAGGATTTCTCGAAGCGTCGGCAGGGAATTGTTATTATACAGCGCGTAAAATCTCAAAAGATTGCATATGTCAATTTACATAGATACGGAAGCTTGAAATATTGAAAAGTTTCATTGCGTCTTGGCAACTGATGTTGTACATGGGATTGGCCTCTTAAACACAACCGGATTGCTGTGTTGCTCTCTACAAGTTACACATATTTATATTCTTGTAGTCAAACCTGAGGCGAAATATCCATCTATATATTTTTGTGGTCGTACCTGATCAACGCGTAGACGAATGGGTTGAAATATTTAAATAATTTTAACATGTATTTTGCATATAGGAAAAAACTGTGTCCGGCAAAGTGGTCCAATTTGCGAACCTCTTTATTTTTAAAGCTGGCCGTTGGCTTCGTCTCATACGATTCAATTATCGAACAAGCTAACTCTATTAAGTAAAGCAACTCACTGCAATTTACAAGATTTCTGTTCGATTTCCAACAGAAACATGGGAACATTTTCTACCTCACGTTGTGCAAAATTGAATCTGACAATCAAATAGCTTCCTGTCCGATCAGCTCAGGATATATGTCCCTCCAATATTTCTTCTTATTCCAGTTTTCTGCACGGAGTTGGACCCCCTGTCGAATGTCTTCGACTCTGTTAACACGTAGGCTATATTAGTTTAGAATTTTAGATTTACTGATGAAAAAACAAACTGCAAGTATTATGTAACTAACTCCAAGGAGGAGTCCTCCTTGAGAAACCAATGGGTCCTCAGCAAGTCCTCGTTTTACGGAACCAGGAGGTTCATTCCCGCATTCACAAGAGCCCCAACCCTGCACTTGTCCTGAGTAAGATCAATTCAGTTCAGGGTACTCCAATTCAAATCTTGAAAATAAATGTCAACATTACAATTTCATCGACGCTTGTGCCTTCCCAGTTAGCTCTTTCCCTCATATTCTTCCGTCAAAATCCTGTATGCATCTCTCCTATTGCCAGTACGTGCCACATACTCCACCCATCACATTTTTCGTGATTTGATCACCTAAAAATATTTGGTTAGGAGCACAGGAAATAAAGTTTTCCAAAATACAGTCTTCCACACTTTCCTTTTTACTTCTTCCCTCTTAAGCACCAGACATCTTCCTCGGCACCTTTTTCTCAAATTCCCTCGGCCTATTTTCTTCCCTGAACGTGAAGGACCATGTCTTCCACTCATGTACAGCAAGAGGCGAAATCACAGTTCTGTATATTTTAAACTTTATATTTTTGGATGGCAGACAGTAATACAAAATATTCTACAGAGAATGATAGCAAGTATTCATGTGTTCAATCTTCCGTTATATTTCTTCAAGAAGGCTATTTGGAATTTGTTCCTAAACACTTGATTTTGTGTAAGATTTCAAAATGTTTATTTCCTATATTTATTTTATGACATTTTCCTGCATTTTTCACGATACATGAAAGCCTACGTGGTTTTTCCATTATTTTCCTCTGAGTTAATCTCCTTAATAGCGACTAATAACATTTCTGTGCTCTTCTCTATAATATGTAAGCGGTCACTCAATAAATTATCGTCCTCAAGACAAACCAGATTCTGATCTGTAATACCTAATTTTTACCTTTCCTGGTTTGCCTGATACTTCCCATAGGCATATTCTAAAGCCAAGTTGGAAAACAATGGGCCACCTTTTTTTTAACCATTATTAGTAGGAAACGTGCCAGACACATATTTGCTTATTCCATCGATACTGTATGTTTACTTAAACAAATGTTTGTTAATCTTAAAAGGTTCATGGGGATAACGAACTCAGTGACAGTAATACATAAGGCAATCAAGGCCTTCTTGAGTCTTGTAAGTAGCTGATAAACTGTCCCATTGTTTTTTTTTTTTATTATTTTCGTTGTTACACCGTGCATGTTGTCGAGTTACTCAATTATTATACCAACTACTGCACATATATACAATTTATAAAATTTACACATTAAAGCATTAAAACATTAAAACGCTCCGCCATGTTTCGGTCCTAGGACCATCATCAGGGAGCCATATCGTCCTCGCTAAAGTGACTTTTTATAGTGTGACTTTAGCAAGGACGATATGGCTCCCTGATGATGGTCCTAGGACCGAGCCATGTCGGAGTGTTTTAATGTTTTAATGTAAAAATTTTATAAATTTTATATATGTACAGTAGTTGGTATAATAATTGAGTAACTTGAGTGTCCTATTGTATTTCCATTTTCCTCAAGAATTTAATAAATGAAGAATATGTTTTTAAATGTGCCATCCCCGCTGTGCTTAGTAATTAATAGGTAGGGTAATTACAGTCAATAACACAACAATGTGTATCTAATTGAAGTTTATTAAAAAATGATAAAAACTACATGTTTCGGCCAACACTGGCCATCATCAGGTTTTTCATCCGAAAGATTTTTATGATGTAAGAGTGTTTATATAAAGTATGTAGCCGCTGCAGTCGTTCTAATAAACATAAATTAGATACACATTGTTGTGTTATTGACTGTAATTACCCTACCTATTAATTGAGGAATATGTTATTGGTAACTGAATTTTCGTGCCGATATCCTCACCGATGATCCCCAATAATGTCTCCCGTACGCGAAGTTGGCCTTCAGAGAAAGATGGAGAGCATTCTGTGTGTGGTTTATAACAGTGACATTCTTCAGTATTTAGTAGGTTCTATTTTATCACCCTTCCAGTAAACCGGTACAAAGATTGCCTCCTTCCGCTGGTAAGGTAATTCCTTCTTAATCCAATTAGTGTTAATAAGTTAGTAAATCTTGCAAAGAAATATTCTAAGGCATGCTTGAAACATTTCTGTTGGAATTTTATCACTATCAAGTGATTTGTGTGTTTTTAGCTTTCCAGTAACCACCTAAACTTCAAACAGCGCCAGCTCAGGCACTAGTGACTCTGCTTTATGTTTTTCACTCTGCCTAGCATCATTAACTCCATGTAGATGCAATAGGTGAGAGAGTTCATTTCTCCACAGAGCCCAAATACTGTGGGATTCTGCAGCCACATCACCATTCTCATCCTTGACTACATTAATTTCAGGTTGGTAACCCTTCTTAAAGTCACTACTGTCTTGCACAAGTCTCCAGCGTTCTTGTACATAACTGTTAGTTTCAGTTTCATTAATTTAGATTTCATACATTCCCTCTTCTTGTTCCTGAAATATCTAGTACTTTCCTGTCTTCAATTAATCAGATTATCTACACAGCCTCGGTCTGGATCCCGTAACCACTGCATTTTACCTTGTTTCATTAGGTCGACAAATTTTTAATATTATTTATCAAACCATGATTTATGCTGCTGTCGCTCTTAATGAAATACAGGAAAAAGTATCTTGCAATTGTAGTGGAGTAATTGACAAAACGAGAAGATCTTAATTAGTATAGCCAGTGTGCGAACAAGCCTTGAACTACCTCCAAAATGTAAATGGTAAAGCAGTTCTGGCAGGCCAGGAGGGGCCCAGAGGGTTCCACGAAGTTGTGGTTCCCAGATTCCATGACAACGGCAGCACAGGATGGTGGTAGGTGTCAACCTTACACACCGGTCGCCTTTATCCCCGGGAAATACTCCTGGTACTCATTTCTGTTAGAGGCTGAGTCGAGTGCGATTGGAAGGATTTTATGTCAATGAAAAATCCAGTGACACCAGCCGGTATCGAACCAGCGACCTTCCGATTTGTAGCACAGCACCTTAACCACTTCCTAAATGTGAGCATAAATACTGTCTACATGCATAAGTTCTTTTTGCTTTCAAATTTGTCTCCATTTTTCTCTAGAACACGTCACCTATGTTAAGGACCGAATTGATTGCCTGTGGTTAACTGATGAAGATTACTTCATAACAACCAAATATTGCTACGTGAAGTTCTTGTGTTTCAAATTCTAATGGCTGGTGATGTTGTCAGTAGCAAGAAGAAAACGAAACTTTATTTGGTTAAATATTCAAAACGTGATTGGTCAATAAACAGTTTGTTATGTATAAAACATTTTGTGTTTGTTTTATAACAAATAACCAACCACGACGTTACGCTGCAGGCAGTCCATAACTGTATTCTTCTCCGATAAGCCAAAAGCTGAATAAAATACATATTTAAACGAATTTCCATTTTCCATAACATGCCACGTTCTTGCGGAGTTAGAAGCATCCTAATGAATGAATTTTACGTTTAGTTGCTCCTCTAAACATAAGCTGTACATGATCTTGGAATAAAAATGTGCATGTAATGCTTGTTTAAAAATATACCCCAGTTGCGACCTACAGTATTTAAGAAACGAAGGCGTAACAGAGATGTCTGGAACCAGAGACTCGTCACAAAGTAGAATGACGCCATGTTAAACCTATCAAAATGGAGTAAAAACACCCAAATACTTAAAAACTGAAATCCTTAATTTAGATTATGGAGTAAATTCTAGACTTGTTCATAGCTTGCAGATAAAATTATATCATAATTTCTGTGAAGCGATGGATAAAGTATACCTTCTTGTTTGCGCTTCAAAACGAGCAGTGCTTTAACTAATCCCTCTGGGCCTTTAATCCCTAGTAGACAATGCAGAAGGAAGTTTTCGTGTTTTGTCCTTCATAGTTTGTTTTCTACTCCAATGAAACGTAAGGCTCCTCTGTTACAAAAAAATTTTATAAGTAAGAGCTCTTAGTTAAAAAAATTTTAAATTCTCTGTCTTTGATGACATTCAGAGATATTATTTCCTCTTTGATCATAAGGGTGGCCAAAACCCGTGAAGTCAATTGGCAAACTCTTATGCACGTCCACTGAAACTTAAATGTTGCCCGTTAAATATAGAAGAATGAGATGGGCTGGGCATGTAGCGCGTATGGGTGAGGAGAGGGGGGTGTATAGGGTCTTGGTGGGTAAACCGGAGGGAAGGAGACCACTGGGGAGACCTAGGCGTAGATGGGTGGATAATATTAGTATGGATCTCCAGGAGGTGGGATGTGGGTATATGGACTGGACTGGGCTGGCCCAGGATAGAGACAGGTGGCGGACGCTTGTGAGTGCGGTAATGAACCTTGGGATTCCATGAAATACGGGGAATTTCTTGACTAGGTGCAAACCAGTTAGCTTCTGAAGAAGGACTCTGCACCACGGAGTAAATATAGTGTAGAGCCTAACTTGTTTTTCTCGAAGACTGAATTTGATCGTCCATCTAAACATAAGTCACCTAAATACAACTTCCCTTGGTATGTCGCTACTAATTTCTTTTCCAATTTACATAGTGTGTCCTGCGCGTCCCTCTATGGTAACCTCCGATTAATAATCCTTACTGTAAATCACCTAAGCATGCTGTATTAAGCTAACCAGAAGTTATTCTTTGTCAAATTCTGGTTACTTTCTCTTTCATATCTACCAATGTTGTACACACAGATTCGTTTTGACGTATCCTCATTCTATATTCTTCCTCTCAGCACCAAAGATTTACAATTGCTATTACAAAATAAATGAATATCTGAAGATAGAAAGAGTATGTTTTATGGAAGGCCATGTCTCTAGGACTTGAAAATTTTTATACACCCCAAGAAAGATTTTTCTTTCTTTGCGCTGTATTCCACAAGTCCAATAACACCCGCAGTTTTCACGGTACTAGAGCTCTAACAGTTATAAATCTCAGCCCTTCTCACTGCCTCCTATCTGCTGAAGCCTTCGTTATATTTGAGCTTCGACCACAGAGCAATTACATTATCAAAATTTACACTTTAAGTTAATTTGAAAGTATCGGTTTGAATAAATCCATCATATCATTCCTTTGTTTAATTTACGTCGAGCTGTTGCTTAATGTTTTCTTCAGAGAAAGTCATTATGCATGTCTTTAGATGGCTACTATTGGTTTCGTTATATGCGACTCTCTGTCCGCCCGTCCGCACGGAAAGGCGCAAATTCTACAGACCGTATTTTCATGGAATTTCGTATTGGGAATTTCTACGACAATTAACCGACGTCTCCCGATTCTCATTAAAATTAGACCAAAAATAGGCCACTTTTTATAAACGTCTGCTTATATTTGTAATATTACCTCACTGTTATAGTTCTTCATAATTGAGAAAGGCTGTTATCTGAGAGGTGGACGCAGAGGTCGAAAAAGTTTTACAATGGAAGATAAAGATTTAACACAGTGGAACACAATCGATTATAAATACCCAGACTGACGAAATCACTTTTATTATTATTATTATTATTATTATTATATTATTATTAACATTATCAGCATCATCGATCACAGATCTGTTGCTAAGATATGTACAATTTTTTTTTGTGCACAAACACGTAAAAAATATTCGCATAATAAGAAGTTTCTTGCAATATGTCTTCTTCTTCCTCAGCTCTACAACTTTTTGTGAGTTTTGGCTTGCTCAATTATTCCTCTCAATGGTTTCCTTTCCTGTGCCTTCTGTTTCCAATTATTTATTCCCATCTTCCTCAAATCGTCTCTCACGTCATCATCCCATCTTAATCTTGGCCTTCCTTTCGGTCTTGTTACGTGTGGTTCTTGCAATATGTCACCGACTGAAATTGCATGCACAATAACAGAACCGACGCATCAAGAGTGCTTCCTTCTGCTGAAATTTCCCACCTAGCTTATAATTCATGTGCGGTGAAGTAAAGGAACTTTTAATTGACGCCTAAAATAGGCCTACTGTTCCAACTATGGACAACAGATGTGTAAAAGTTTGTCAGATGAAGTGCAAAGGACTGGAAAGGTCTTTCCGAATTGTCACGTTCTCTCACGTTAATTCCGAATAATTCACCCTGGAAATGAGCCGGGTCCGCCGGGAGAAAAAAACCGATGATCGCTTGCCTCAGCTGTAAAAGAACACATTAAAAATTTTGAAGAAACTCTGTTTGTGGCCCCAGTAACTTTTGAATCATTCTTTAATACTTCCATCATAAAAAAAAAGGGCTACGTCCCCGGTTAAGCTAGCCCGCTTCTAATACATTACTAAATAAATTGTGGTTATTGGTTCTGTTAACTATTAATTGTTTTAAAAGTTTAAATAGGCTCCCAACCTTCCTCCCTAACCCCCCTCCCCTCTCTCCTCGGTTAAAGTTTTGAGATGTCAGCAGCGTTTAACCAAAATTAACGCCGTACCATTACGGCAACTTTTCTGACGGTTCTGTTACGCGTATGGTCGAAACAAAGAAGTGCAGGCGTATGCAGTGCTGTAAGGCTTGACTAATGCAAATAAAACAGCAATGGAAATTAGATGTTATGTCTCCAATACTGTTTCTACATTTAGCGACATACGTCAGATATTATATGGAAACTGTTGTTTACTTTAAGAAAGAGTCTTAAAAAATTATATAATTAGGATTAAACAAATATGACAATGGTTGAAGTTACAAACGCGCAACATCTCGCACAACGATAATGCTTATTATTTTGAACTGGTACCCAGAATAGAAAAATAACAAAACTGAAAATTTATTACAGGTTTACGTTTGTAACAGACATGCTGTCTGTGCGGTACAACCAAAACTAAAATGTTAATTTCATTAAATTTGCCTGTTGAATAGTCAAAAATTCACGAACTTTTTTTTGCTACATTATTTCTCTTATTAGAAACTTCCTATTTAACCTTTCAAGACAGTTCTATGTGTATGTATGTATATACACATATATACATACGAAGGGGAGCTGATAATTTCTTATCCCGACCTACTTACCGATGTCGTAGGACGAAATCGATAGTGTCGTTGGAAAGAGGGGTCTGTTCATGCACCGAATTGCAAGTCTTTTCTTGTTACAGAGGCTGAAAGGAATCGTGTCAGGCGACCCGCGCGATTTCAACAACATGGAGACGCGAGATATCATTAATTATTTTTTCCTGCAAGGCAAGGCGCCTAAGGAAATTCACGCCACTCTGACAGAAACATTAGGAGAACATGCACAATCGTAAACCACATTCAAAAACTGGGTGGCCCAGTTTAACCGTGGTGATTTTTCCACCTGTGATGCGCCACCTCCTGGGCGACCCAACACAGTGACCACCCCTGAGATCATTGATCAAATTCACGAGCTAATCTTGGAAGAACGCTGGATTTCTCCTAAATCAATAGCTGAGCAACTGACCATCTCACATGAGCGGGTTGGGTCCATCATTCTTGAAGATTTGGACATGCGGAAGCTCTCCGCGAAGTAGGTCCCGAAATGCCTGAAAGCGGATCAAAAACTTCAACGGTGCCAGCCGTCTTACCAAATTTTGGATTTTTTTTCGGCACGATCCAAATGATTTTCTGTCGCGAATGGTGACCATGGACGAAACCTGGTTATATCACTATGACTCGGAAACATAGCAACAATCAGTGGAGTGGCGGCATAGCGGCTCGCCCCGCCCCAAAATATTCCGAGTGCAAAAATCCGCTGGAAAAGTTCTCGCCTCGATTTTATGGGATCAAGACGGTATCCTCCTTATTAGTTATCTTCCAAAGGGCCAAACTATCAACGCGGAATATTACTCATCTCTTGTGGTGCAATTGAAGGCATTCTGAAGGAAAAACGCTGCGGGAAGTTCACCAAGGGAGTCTTGTTCTTGCACGACAGTGTACTGGCGCACCGAGCACTTGCAACGCAGAAGAAACTGGCCTACCTGGATTGCCAATGTTTGGATCACCCACCTCATCTTCCGGATCTGGCCCAGTCGGACTACCACCTGTTCCCTGGACTGAAAAAGCAATTGAATGGTCGCCGTTTTTCGTCCGGCGTGGAGGTCATTGTCGCCGCAGAGACCTGGTTGGACGGACAATATTCTGAATTTTTTGGGTAGCTTGCAAAAGTTAGAACAATGGCCTGAGAAGTATATTGAGCTTCGTGGGGAGTATATTGAGTAAGTTCCGAGTTTGGTTGCTGTAGCTTGTTTCCTTCCCGGTCGGGCTAAGGACTTATCAGCTCCCCCTCGTACATATGTAAGTTTTATGATAGGTGATGTACATAGTCTTGTGCCGAACTTCTTCATTTTCTGTTGAAATTGTTCTGGCCGGCTTCTGCTCATTAGGCGCCTTCGTAAAACTACGAAAAAGACTATTAGCTTCGTCATGTGCATCGTTTGTTGGCACGCATGGAAAAATTCTGCTCCGACGGGAAACATTTTCATGAAAATTTATAATATTGCCTCTTCCAAATATCTCTTGAAAAAATTATGTTTCTTTTTTAAATCTGAAATGAAAACCTATGTAAATTTAGGAGAGTACATTGTTGAATTGTTCTCAGACTGCCAAACGTTACCGGCAAAATTTGTAGACAAAATTAAAAAAAAATACAATTTGTTTTCCGTACATTTTTTTCCGAAAATCGTTCTAGTCGAGATAATGTGGAAGTATATGGTAGAGCTCGACAGGTTACAGACGATAATATAATACAGTGTAGAAAAGTTGCAAGGAATATTAATTATTCATCAATATTTAACAAGTAATTTTTTTAACACGGCAGAAATGGTGAGTCGCGTGCTCCTCAAGGTTAGAAAGCAAACTAAATACGAAATACGTAACACAAATATTGAAAACGACACTTTTTTACCTCGGCCGACAAGGCCCGAGCGCATTTTTACTCCCATCTCAAAAGAGTTAATCAAGGGTTTACGGTACAAAAAACAGGAGAGAAAAAATAAAATATCTTGGTTACAAAATTAATTTAAAATCTTTGAACGCGTCTCCAAAACGAAATATCACATAATCTGTTTTGTAAATCTAAATAGAAGTTATCTCAAATTAGCAGAAGATAGCTTCTTTCGACGTCCTTTTCAAATGATTATTAAAGGATCAATTTATTTTCCTACTGTGTTTACAAGACAGGCAAGTTACATGTAACCTAACATTGAGACGCGTTTATTCAGTCATTGTTGAAGCGGAAAAGCAATATATATTACACATTATGAGTGCGTGTTTGTAGCCTTAGGTGTCCAATATACAATGCGCATGCTCTGTATTACATTGTCATCTGCGGCCTGTCCGTATGTAAATATTCTTCCACATTATCTCATAAACGGAACGATTTTCTAAAAAAAGAGTTTAAAAAATGAGATTTTTAGTTTGGTTCCCTCTGCAATTCCTTTCTGAAATGTTGATCATCACAACAACAATTGAGCGAGATATGATCAGAAAATCATATTGGTCTTAATGTAAAGTATCCGTTATTCTTTTCATATTTTAATAAAATTTGATTTTTCTCGACAAATTTTTGAAAAATACGTACTAAAGTTCACGAAAGTCCTTCCAGTGGGATCCGAGTTGTTCCATGCAGACAGACGAACAGACAGTCACAACGAAGGTAATATAACAAATTTAGAAATTTTTTGAAAGCGTCTAAAAATGAAATGTGGACATTCGCCTTAAAATATTCAAGAATAATATATAAAATTCTTGTCCATCCACCATTCATAAAATTTTAATTGCTACAATTATCCCTTATCGTTTCCACAAACGCTGATAATTACGTCTTATTCTGACATATCTGAATCTAGTTCGCGCGCTGACGATATTTTGTTTTTGGCGCGACAGCCCCTCAGTGGGCCAAGGCCTCCTCATTCACGCGGTTTTCCAGATCACTCACAACGACGTACCACAGTTGGTAGGACTCCTCTGGACGACTGATCAGCTCGTCGCAGAGACCTCTACCTGACAACACACAACACTCACAACAGACAGACATCCATGCCCCGGTGGGATTAGAACCCACAATCTCAACAGACGAGCGGCCACAGACCTGCACCTTAAACAGCGCGGCCACTGGGACCGGCCTGTCACAACATTCTTATCTAAAATATATTTTATTATTAAAAAAATATACACACTTAAAACCCCGAAAAGTGTATCTCCTCTAGAATTATTTCCTCACACTCAGAAGCCATGCTATTCATTCTGCATTTCTCGCCAATTTTATTTCAAATACCTTAATATTGCCCAGTGACAAGTACAAATTGTGAATCTTCGTCTTAAGTTTTAGCTTATTTATTCGCAGCGTGTTTCATCTATTCAGTAATTAGCCTCCTTAGAGCATTCCACTTTGATAAAATGCAGCTCGAATTTTGGATCGCGCGCTTAGAACTGTGTTGCTGACTTCCTGTCAGCCTTTTACACATCAATACGGATGACGAGTAGTTCGGCAACTTACTGAAAGATGCAGTATCTATGCAGAGTTTGGACAAATCTGACTGAAGTTACAAGATGATCATGTTTAATCAATTGGGAAATCCAATCACATTGGCCAGAATTTGGCGGCTGGAGAACGAATTTTTATCTTGGATTCTGTGCGCCATATTTGGATGAAATGATCCGCCATCCAAAGTGTGTTGTCGCGCGTCGTAATAGCTTTTATTGATTTTACGTCATTGAAAGACACCCTTCAGTTTCGCAGGTTATACATCGTATAACATCGAACAGTATGGTGACTGCGGCTGACAGGTTGTAGAAGGAAGTGTTCCTGGCTAAGGTAATATCCTTGCATTGGCTGCAAAGACTGGAGAAAGTGACAAAAGTTTTCAGTCAGAACAGATGACCACTTTGCGTGCAAGAATATCAAAAGGAAATGCAATCTAAGTCGGTTACAGCGTCATGAAAGGGACTGAATATTTCTTGTCGCTATAAACGGGTGTCGTTTTAACCGAGGCGCATAATGTTATAGTTAACGGAGAGGAATTAATTGTTACCACAGAATATCTAACGCTTTAGACGCAGTGTCGCATAAACCGACGAAGTCTTAAATGGGTTGAAACTTAACTGATCTTCTTTCATATAATGAATAAAATCATATACGTCTGCACTACTTATTTATTAAAACATGTAGCCTATGTTTTAATAAATACGTAGTGTTGACGTATACGATTGTATTCATTATATGTTTATTCTAACACTTCGTGATGCCTTCTTTCAAGTAAATCTTGTTTGTTCTAAGGATATCCGCACTGCATAGAAAGTTTTACATATAAGCCTATATAAAAGGTGTATCTAAAATGAAAGGGCAAACGTCAACAACGAATTATTCACATACAAACACAGAATACATTTCACACGAATCTAATTCCGTATATGAGGGCTTTTGATATAATACTTTTAAAATGAATATTCCTAATTTCATAATTGTAGATTTCTTATTGTTTGTTAAATCACAATTCACAACATATGATTAAAATGTGTTCCATTTGGATCAATGCACGGATGGACACTTCTGATCATGGACTGTAGCGCAATTTCTGATGTCCCAGGGTGGGTGGAAATTGTCTGACAGGCATCCAAAATACGTTGGTGAAATGGAACTGAATAAACTACGGATTTTAAGTGTCCCCAAAGATAGAACTGTAAAGATTGTTTTCAACACGTTTCGCGCTGTGTTTGCGGCAAAATATTTGTGAGAATTTTTCTCTTCTTTTCTTGCCGGCATCTCACACCTAGAGTTTGTCTAAGTATTTTAGATACGCCATGTATAACATACACACTATATAAAGTTCATACATCAACAAACGTACTCTTTGGTAAACTTGACGATGTTTTAAAATTTACATTAATAATCGCTTTGACTTGCTCCTACACATTTCAGTCTACGACCATCATCAGGGAGCCTGCACTACAGCCTAGCTAAAGTTATATTTAGGTTAAGATTCGACAAAAAAATAAGTCATTATATGTTGGTTGCACTCAACACAGCAAACGGTACACACACCCTAACTTGACATGCTGCCACACCACCGCATAACATATAACGACGTAGTTCTTACCTAATCTTAACCTAAATATAACTTTAGCTAGGCTATAGTGAAGGCTCCCTGATGATGGTCGTAGACCGAAACATGTAGGAGCAAATTTTGAAGTTTTGCTGCCCGTGCATCTCAGTATATTTATCTCAACAATTAACCAACTTAATGACAAAATTTTTGTTTTGCAGTAAGTTTATTTCATTCCTCTACATGTTTCGAGCACATGTGCTCGAAACATGTAGAGGAATGAAATAAACTTATTGTAAAACAAAAATTTTGTGCATCAAGTTGGTAATTACTGAGCTAAATTGTAGGAGCAAATCAAAGTGATTTATAATGTAAGTTTTAAAACTTCGTCAACTTTATTAAAGAGTGCATTTGTTGGTGTATGAACTTTATAGATATCAAAATGCACGGTACAACGATAAAAAATGCAATATGCGTACAAACACAATATTTCTTTTTATTCTTGTAAGTTCACTTGAAAATGGCTTAAACACCATGAGCCGAAAGGTGTTATGTTCATAACCCTGTCAATCGTGTACGTACGACAGAAATACAGTACAGTGCACTAAAAGAAATCTGTCGGTTAATAACTCGGCCTCCAAATTCAGTCTGTATTAATAAGAATTTATAAATTATGTACAAGAGAGAAGTTATGTGGCCGTTGTGCGCTATATGGCCGAGAACAAAAACAGACATTTGCGTTCATCGGCTAGTACAGGGTGGGCGTGTTCTGTAAATAATTCGAACAGAACTTCAACAAATTCCAAGTAAAAATCTTTACTGTTGGGCTGTCATTCGGCATAATATTTTCCTTAAAACAAAGAGAAAGAAGAGGCAAACATGCACTATTTCGACGTAACGGAATATGCACAGAATAGGCGAGGATAGATAAAGAAATAAACTGTTCCTGAACTGTATTTTTCTTAGAAAAGAATGAATTGTTTTAGTGACAAGACATTAGAATACACAGGGTAGTACATATATATGTATTGCGTGAGCGTTTGTGTGTGTGTGTGGGGGGCGGGGGAACTTTGCAGAAAATATTTGCTTTTTTTCTACGTATATTAAGCATACACAATTTGAAATACTGCCCTATAAATTTTAATTGAAAGAACTTGAATTATTTTCGATATAATTTTAATTTAATTAATGTCTCAACATTGGCAGGGACACGTCGTAATTGACAACGGTACCAGAAATATGTTCTGAATACTCATTTACAACAAACATTTTTAAAGATGCTGCTCTTAATCGAAACAACTGGCAGGCCATACACTATGGAAATGCAAGCAGGAAATAATAAAATTTTAAATTTCAAGATATAATATTACAGTTTGAAACTTTTAGCAGATAACACACTTCGAATTAGCAGGCAGACAAGATTACACTTCGAAAAATTTCAAGCAGACAATATGTGAATAATCCTAGTAAAGAATCAAAGAAACCTTTATGAAGAAACAAAGTGGCGATATCAATTTAACTTTCTGTAATGTCTTGCTTTAAATTATTTCTTAATTTTAACAAATGATAAAAGTATAAACGGAAATAAATATAACATTATGAAGGAAAGGGCTCCTTTTTTTGGTTTCCATTTGAAGTTTATTTATTCCGTCCCTCAGTATGTACCCATTCTTTATCTCCTTCCTCCATCATTCGTCTTTTAAAACCGTGCTATTTTCCATTTTCTTCTTTTCCTCATTTATGTCGTAGTTTTGTATTTGTTACAATAAGTCGCATACTTCAAGGGAACAAAACTTCTCTGTACTTTGGGGTGAGACCGACAGAGAACCGTAAATGGACAATGGGTTTTAGGTTGTTGTGACCGTGCATCATGGAACGTAGGGTGAAGAGAGATAAACCAACAAGATGCAACTAATCCGATGTTTATTATCAAACTTCTATCTCAACATGTTTCGGGCATCATTATGCTCATCATCAGGAGAACAAGACCGTGTATTACTGCATATGGTGTTCTGCACTGGTTGTGCTGGCTGTGGTTGTGTTGGAGATTTGGTGCAGCTGGGTTGGAGTGGTGTCCGTGTTGCAGGCTTCAACCTGCAATACGGACACCACTCCAACCCAGCCGTACCGAATCTGCAACACACAACGAACCGAGAATGCAGCGACCGATGTGGTAATTCAACAGCATAGTCGCAAGCTCCTGATGATGGATATATTAATGTCCGAAACATGTTGAGTACATAAGAAGTGAAATAAAATAGCAAGTGACATCAAGTTGGTCTTTTATTCTTCAACTATTACAATGATGCAC
>Ga0123354_10006207_pt1 | contig 17685 bp, 10 predicted proteins | sample TergutLab28metaG_2_FD_97872 | JGI IMG/M metagenome (GOLD analysis project Ga0123354, IMG submission 97872) | Labiotermes labralis P4 segment gut microbial communities from Petit-Saut dam, French Guiana - Lab288 P4 | ecosystem: Host-associated > Arthropoda: Insects > Digestive system > Gut ...
CCTTCTCCATAGCCATACTCGCGATGTAATCTGATTACTTCATCATAATACTGTTTTTGTTTCTCTGTCTGTAAATGCATAATTAACTCGTTTATGAGTCAACTTTTTCTAGTGAAAGACACAATATTTTTTATTTTCTGATTTTTGGTTACTGCCGTTACATTATCGGACGGCGTTTCTTTCCTATAGTTTTGCGTTCTTTTCCACTTTCGACGTGCACGGATAAAACTGTCGCTTTCCGCACCTTTCAATCCAACAAATTTTACAAGAAAATTACACAGTTTGAAAAGCGCATTTATCCATTGAGGAAAGTCTGTTCAAAAATTGACCGTCATATCATCAGGAATTGTCGATTTATTAATTTTCATATTCCGCTATTCTTTTAACTTTATTATTCGCAATTATAATAATCAGCGCTTGCGGAATAAAGAGCCAAAAACCTGAAACAGGTATAATAATACAGCCCATTACGCCTATTACTAAAAGCCAATATCCCAAGATATTCGGTGCCGGTTGCTGCTCTTTTTTAATGTAGTAATGCAACACCTGACCTAAAATGATAAAAAAGATGCCGCATACCAAAAACCAAAATGCAAGTCCGCGAGAAAAATTATCATCTTGCACCGTATTAAAAAATCCGTCTTTGATAATACCTAAAAGGTAATCCTTACCCATTGCAATACCGACAACAGAATGAAGTATTCCTGTTGCAATAAGGAATATACCACTGTATTTCCACCATTTTACTTTTTGCATTGCCATTATCATATAATTTTCTAATTTTTCTCGTTATACAAGATAATTTCCGTCATTGCTTATAATATATTCACAATGACGGAAGTGAAATTTTTAACGCACCCTATTGTATCACGGAAGAAATGCCCGAATCGCATCTACATCCAGAATGACTACGGTACTTGTGTTTGTGGCGCTCAATTCAAACTTGGAAGGATTGGCAAGTCCGACAGTCAAAACTAATTTTTTATCCGTATAACTATCGTCTTTCAGCGCTTCAGTCGGAACGATCATATAAAAACTTGTACCACTTTCATTGGAAGCAACATTTACCGTTTGAGGCAGAGAATACATGGAAGATGGAAATGTCACTCCATTCTCGACTAAGCTGTCCGATATAATCTGATTGGTCGTATCCGTACGGGCAACAATATCTACTGAATAAGCTTCATTCGGTAGATTTCCTGAACGCAACACGCCCAGCATGATTTGTAATTCATTATTGACAGAATCTACCTTAAAATTATAGGTATAGGCGCCTTCGCCGGAAGGTACATTATAATTGTTGTCTAATCCTCCGTTCACAGTAGCTTGCGGCATATAGATATAGGCGAATCCGTAATTTGCTTCTCCGTCGCCTTTATCGCAAGCATAAAATCCTGCCAAAAACAAACTGATTGCCGTTAAAAAAGCTATTTTATTTATTTTATAATTGGCTAACGCCGAACGTTGTTTCATAATTTATAATTATTAATTATTAATACCCTGCATTTTGTGTCAATGTCCCGTCGGAGTTAACAATTTCGGAACGTGAAAACGGCAAAAGATAATTCTTCAGCCGGAAAACGCGTTCTCCTGCATTATCATTTTCCCGATAAACAAAATTACCGTTTTCATCCTTAGTAACTATTACGCCTTTAACCGGTGTGTTCAGCACGATTTCCGCATCTTTCCAACGAAGCAAATCCCAATAGCGATGATCTTCAAATGCAAATTCCACTTGACATTCATGTTTCACCGCATTCCTAAATTCCGAAACATCGGTAGTTGTAACTGCCGGTAAAGAAGTACCGGCACTATTGCGAACTTGCGTTAACGCTTGACGGGCAGTCATTGTAAATCCATCCGGCTGAGCGTCGGGACCATAAGCTTCGTTCATTGCTTCCGCGTAGATCAAGAGAATTTCCGCATAACGGAAAATAACCCAGACATCAGGATCAGTAGCATTTTGCGTCAGATTCAAGTTATCCCGGATAAACTTTTTCAGGTAATAACCGGTCTTGCCGGCATTGGGATTCCGCATATCGTCGGCTCCTCCGGGCGATTCGTCGATGACGCGGTTATTCCATGTACTGCCATTATATACTATAGTTGCCGCCAAACGTGGGTCTCTATTCGCATAAGGGTTGAGCGGATTTTCCGCTCCGATGTATTCATATGCAGAAACCAAATTCTCAGTAGGAGTAACGCCGCTATTTCCTCCGGGTGTAGCAATCGGATAATTATTTTTTTCAAGGTAATTATCTTGTCCCGCACGGAGTAAAAAAATACTTTCGGCATTTGATGACGCAGTATTACCCTGAAAATAAGAGCTGTAATTTCGATTGGCAGGCATTGTATAATTCATTAGAGTTATCACATTCTGAGCAGCTTGAGCAGCCCTCGCCCATTTGGATGGATCGTTCGTGGGATTGTTCAGCGGACTTGCCGCATACAATAAAACGCGAGCCTTAATAGCCAAAGCCGATTTCAACTCAAAACGTCCGTCCTGTTTAGAAACATTGTCCGGATTGGTTTTCCAATTGGTTTGTAAACTGTCCTTATTTGCATCAATTTCATTGACAATATATTCTACCACGTCGTCATACGAAGAACGAGGAATCTTTCCGGGATTTGCATCTTGATCCATTGTTGTTTCAACAATGGGAACTCCACCGAAACGTTTGATTAGCTCCATATAATAATAAGCCCTGCAAATATGTGCTTCCGCCCTGAACCAATTCAGGTTTCGTATATCTTTGGCGTAATTGATATTATCTCTTACCGTGTCGCGGTTCAAAGCTAATAACTGTTCGCCGTTTTTGGCAAAATCCAAAAAGTAATTGGCAGCGCGTATGCCTTCGTAACAATTTCGATAGATGTAATTGGTTGCAACTTCTACGTTGTCGGGACTGATAATTCCCCTGTTAAACGTATAAGTGTAACCCGACGCTTGGGTTCGTTGCGCTTCGTCGGAGGCGGCAGCGAAAAAGTTGCCGTCCAAAGCGGTGAAACCCGATTGCATGGGCGAATACATGGCAGCTCCGAATGACCACAAGGTACCCCTGTTGGTTTCGACTGTTTCCGGCGTCATATTCGTATCTATTTTTGTATCCAGGAAATCACTGCATCCACTCAATAAGACCGATGTGAAAGCAATAACGATTGATGTTTTGATATAATTTATTTTCATATTACCGAATATTAAAATGTTACAGATACTCCTAAAGTGTAGGACTGAACAGCCGGATATCCGAATCCGGATTCCGGGTCCATATTATAATCTTTCAACAGTTGGCTCCATGTGACAGGATTGGTCGCATTCAGGAAAACTCGAAATTTAGCGATTTGATAACCCAATTCGACATATTGAATCCGAAGAAAATCGTTGTTCTTTATCCAAAAAGAGCTGGCAGCATAATTATTGGCATTGCTTTCGGTGGTTAACCGGGGATACGTAGCCGTAGCCCGCGTGTCGATTCCCTGGTCGGGATAATACGCCCAAGCGCCTTGAGCCACCGGATAAGCATTCCCGTTATTTACAAAAGCCATAAACAGGGTCGGATAATTCAGCAAATTAACGGAAGCTCCCGTAGAGCCGCGAAACATAATGTCTAAATCAAAACCTTTATATTTCAGGTTTCCGCCAAAGCTGTAATAAAATTCAGGGAAAGCCGATTTTCCAATGGCGGTAACATCCGTTGCGTCGATATAGCCATCATTGTTTAAATCTTTGTATTTGATATCGCCCGGCTGAACAAGTCCGAAAGTCGGAACAGGTAGTCCTGTCTTCAACGTTCCGTCGGCATTAAAATCTTCCAACTGATAGAATCCGTCGGCTACCAGACCGATTTGCGTGCCCAACGGATGACCGGTATAAGCGTTATAAGGATAAGCCGGGGGAACTTCAGCCATATAATCAATCCGGTTCCTTGAGAATGACGCCATTCCAAACAAAGCATATCCAAAATCTCCGACTTTGTCTTCCCACCTGATGTTTCCTTCCAATCCTTTATTTGTCATTTTACCGATATTGTCCATAAAATAATTATTTCCGTAATACCTCATTTGCATTTGGTCTAACGTCAGGATATCGCTACGTTTATCTAAGAAAGCATCCACTGTCAAGCTGAGTTTTTTAAGCAAATTAATATCTAAGCCGACATTGTATTTCATGCTTTTTTCGGCAAAAACTTTCGGATTAGCCAAAAATAAAGGAGCCAATCCGCTGTTCCACTGATAGGGCGTAGTATTTCCACTATTAAACCCGCCGGTGTAATAATAATATTGTTGGTAGAGAAAACGTCCGTTGGAACCGAAGTTTCCTGTGTTTTCATCTGTATCGGCGCCTCCGACTTTTCCGACGGAAGCTCTCAATTTCAGTAAATCGACAGTCTTATCTCCTTTCAAAAAAGATTCATTGGATATAATCCATGCGGCGGAAAGAGCCGGATAAAATCCGAAGCGATTTCCCGGCGCATAAGCATCCGAACCGAAATAGGAAAATCCCAATTCGCCCACGTAGCGGTTATCATACGCGTAATTCACTCTTCCGTTGTAATTTAAGTAATGGTATTTATAATTAAACTGACCATCGCCTTGATAATCGGAAGCGTGAAGGTCAACAGCAGAAAGCAGGGCGCTTTTGCCCCATTGCTGTTCATAACCCAACGAAACAAGGTATTGTTTCCATGTTTCCATACCACCGGAACCATATCCGCCTGCCGTAATGGATGTCGTCTGGTCGGTAGTAGTCGTTTCGCCGTTGGAGTACCGCGCATAATTCCGCGTTTTATTATAGGTGCTTATTGTTCTTGAATAAAAAGAAATACCTTCTTTCAAGTAAAGTCCCGGAGTGATAAAATCCAATTTTTCCTTGAGGTTGAAGTTCCCCTGCAAAACACGCAAGCGAGACGACGCCCAGCCCAAGCCGTTGATGGATCCTACCGGATTGTTCGGATACAGTGTCGTACCCGAAAAAAGCGTCTTATCTGCATCATCATAAGGAAAATAAATATTGGAAGGATAACTTGCCACATCGTTCATCAAAGTATTCAAATCGTAATTTGGAGTGAATATATTTTCAACTCTTCCTCCCAGTTCGATTTTCGCTTCAAAAACCTTCAACATATTCAAATCGAAATTCGACCGCAAATTAAACTTGTTCATATCAATATTGGATACATTACCTTTATTGTCCGCCGAATTGTTAACGTTCAACAAACCGTTTTGGTCGGCATAAGTCATGACTACATTGTAACGGGCATTTTCATTTCCTCCGGTGAATAACACATTGGCGTCCATGTAATTTCCGGAATTTTTCAACGCTTCTTTATACCAATCAACATTGGGGCTTGTGCCGTTTTGATAATTTGTCAATTGCTCTTGAGAATAAAAAGGCGTCCAAATTCGTCCGTTGTCATTGCTTACTGCTTCATTGTACAGCGAAGCGAAGGAATAAGAATTCAAAGCTTTGTTTGTATTTACAGGTTGTTGCAGACTGCCGCGAAGTTGAACGGTAATGGTCGGTTTGCCGATTTTTCCCCGTTTGGTTTCAATCCATATAACGCCGTTGTCGCCCCGCATACCGAAAGTAGATAAAGCCGCAGCATCTTTCAATACGGAAACACGCTCAATTTCCAAAGGCGAAAGATTGGATATATAATCGGCATTAACTTCAAAACCATCCACATATATTTTAGCCATACTGACGCCGGTCATGCTATAGCTTCCAAGTCCGCGAATCAGCCAGCCCGGAGAAGAACCCGGTTGACCGGTGAGACTCGTAATGTACAAACCGGACATTTGCCCTGCCATAGTACTGACAAAATCCGAGGAAACCGTTTTCTTCAAAACCTCTCCTGTTGCTGTTGAAACAGCCGCCGTATTATTGATTGCTGTTACAGGAAATGCTCTTCCCGGAACGATGCTGTCCGGTTGCTGTTCTTGTGCCGCAACGTTTCTTCCACAAAACAGAATGATAATTCCGAGTAAGCATTGCCGGATATTATGTATTTTATTCATACTTGTTCATTTATTATAAGTTAATACCCCGGATTTTGAACGATAATTCCTTTGTTCACTTCACTTTGAGGAATAGGTTCCAAATACATTTTAGGATTCCAATAAGCCACGTATGAATTGGCGTCCCAATAGGAAATCAAAGCATCCGGTAAATTGTTATTACCTCCTGTTTTGGTATTATCCACGAAGAACTGCAATTCACGCATTTGTCCGCCGATAACTCCATTGTCGATATTGGATAATTTCCAATGCTTCGCATCGTAATACCGGCGATTTTCCCCTACCATTTCGACTGCTTTTTCCCGTTGAATCAGCGCGCGAAGATTGGCTTGATTTGTTTCTGTAATTGAAGGTAATCCGGCACGGTTATGTACCATATTCAAATTTTCCAGCGCTTTTGACGTATTCCCGACTTCGTTGTAAGCTTCCGCCAGATTCAAATAAATTTCCGCCATGCGGAACAAGGGCGGTTCAAACCATACCCTGCTGCCGGCGCCGTAATAAAACTTGGTAGGCGCTCCGCAGCCTTTTCCTGCTGATCCAACACCGGGAAAAACATTCTGTGTCGTAAAGCCGTTACCCACATTACGCCCCCAACCCGATAAACTCCAATTGTTATCACCCGGATTTGCCAACGATTCCACTCCCGGTACAATATAATCTACCCGAAAACGCGCTTCCATTTTGTTAACATGATCAAACCAGTCGCTTGCAGAACGTGGTTCCGTGTCTCCTACTTTCGGCCAGTCGGGAGTTGTTCCGTCATTGTAATAGTAATTTTCCAAAAAATTGGTCAACAAACCGACATTGTCCGTATCGTAACGGTTAAAACTCCAATAAGCGGAGGTATTGTAATAATAGAAAATAGGGTTATCAAAACTTTGAGTAGAACTATTGAATTTGTATGCCAAAATCACCTCCGGATTTCCTGGGAAAGAAACTGCTGTCCCATAGTCTGCTGCAGCGTTCTGATCGGGTTGTCCCGCTTCGGCGCTTCCCGTATTTATTAAATGGTAGCCGTTAGCATTCGCCCAAGTCAAAACCGCTTCGTTGGAAGTTATTGCATCGTTCCACCGATTGGCGTCGTAATTACCGAAGCAAACCAACCGGTCTGTCGCTGCACCGGAAAGATAAGGCGTAGCGCTATTAAATAAGGGACGAGCAGCAAATAATTGCAGACGCGCTTTGATTGCCAAAATGGCGCCTTTATTCATACGCCCTGTAAATTGAGATTCCCAATTATCGGGAACTAAATCCAACGCTTTATCGCATAAATCGACGATAAAATTGTAAGTGTCTTGCAGAGAAGAACGCGGGATGAACAGATCATCGCTTGATTCAAGTGATTTGGATACCAACGGCAATCCGCCGTAACGATAAAACATTCCCATATAACGATAGGCAATTAATCCCAAAGCTTCGCCTTTGATATAGCTTTTCGTCCGGTCGTCCATATCCGGAACGCGGTCGATATTTTCATAAACGATGTAACATTCGCGGATATACATCCAGTTTTGAGAGAAACTATCTGCCCCTGCATCTGATCCGTCGCCGGAACCGTTTACGCTTAATCCCACCTGGGCGATTGTAAAAGTTCCATGCCAGTTATATCCGGGATAACGTTCGCCGGAAATCGATCCCAATGTTCCGTGGGAAACGCCCCACCCGCCGGGCCAGCCATGTTTCAGAGCATCTACATAACATTTGGCTAACGCTGCTTGCGCATTCTTTGTTGAGGAATAAATTTCGTTCAAATCAACGGTTCCGGAAGTATCCGGCATTTGCAAAAATGTATTCTCGCAAGAGAATAAAACAATTGGTAATAAAAAAATCAATATCTTTTTCATATTCTTGTTCTTTATTAAAATTGTATATTAAATCCCATATTAAAAACCTGCGTAAGCGGATAAATATAGGTAACAGGTGATCCATCCGAATTGGTATCCGTAGTTTCGGGATCAATTCCCAGTTTACGCATGGCGTTTTGGAAAGTAATCAAGTTGTTCCCGTTCAAATAAACGCGTAGGGAAGAAATACCCGCCCATTGCATAAACCTCATTTTAGCAGAGAAAGTATATCCGATTTCGAGGTTTTTCAATTTGAAAAAATCATTGGAAAACATCCAATAATCGCTCGTCAGATAATTATTATCCGATGTGGTTGGATTAAATATGGCACGCGGATAGGTGATAGAGGCGCCGGAAGCGTATTTTTCGGGCGTCCATCGTCCGTCGTATTCCCATTGCCAGGCATTTCCCGCATATTTATAATAAGGCATGGACAATCCGGGATTTATATAATACGAACCATGAGCGGTTCCATTAAACAAAGCATTGAGGTCAAATCCTTTGTAATCAAGCCTCACTTTAATTCCGTAAGAATATTCGGGAAAATTCGGATAACCGATAGGCGCTACATCCTGGTTATTAATAATGCCGTCGCCGTTCAAGTCTTTGTAACGGATATCGCCTAAAGTAGCTTTATTACTGGTATAGTTGTTGTAGGGGCGGTTTGCCAATTCATCCTGTGTATTGAACAGGCCGTCGCTTTTCAACCCGTAACGCTGACCGATACTGAAGCCGGTCTGGTTCATCCAATAATAAGGATTTGGCGCTTCCGCCTTGTAGATGATTTTATTTTTTGAAAAATTTAGATTTCCTTCTATTGAATAACCCACGCCACCAATTCTGTCTGCCCATCCCAGAACGAGTTCGTATCCTTTGTTATTTGTTTTTCCGATATTGGCGGGCGGCACTTTGGATGGATCGACGCCGTAAATATCCGGTATAATTCCCAAAGTGGTTAAAATATCATTTCTCGTTTCGGAAAAATAATCATAAGTTATCGAGAGACGGTCGGTAAAAAATTTCAATTCGACACCTGCGTCTGTCTTTTTCGCTTTTTCCCAAGTTACATTCGGATTTCCTAAATCGCCTTCGGCAGCCCCCGCATAATAATCGCTTGGCGTATTTCCTGTATTTCCCCACCAATATCCTCCTTGATTTAAAAGATAAGTGTTGGGAAGATAAAGATACCGGCGGTTATTATCGGTTCCCAATTGGTCGTTACCGACTTCTCCGTAGGAAGCGCGAAGTTTGATAAACGTTACTGTCCGATTTTTCGGAAAAAATGCTTCGTTGGTAGGAACCCAACCAATGGAATAAGCAGGAAAATAACCGAACCGCTTTCCTTTTGCAAACTGTTCAGTGCCATTGTATCCCATATTTACTTCCGCCATATAACGGTCGGCGTAATTATAAGTAACCCGACCGACCAAGCCGATTACGCCCGATGGCGTGTTGGTATTATTCGAGTCCCAAGGCATATAATATTGGGAAGCTTTTCCTAAGAACAAAGCTGAAATATTGTGTTGCTCAAAACTTCCCGACCAGTTCAAGCCTGCATCTAAGTACAGTTTATTCCAGTTGCTGTATCCCCATTGGTTGAAACTGTTCGGACCTATTGCCCCTCCGAAATAATTCAATATATTCGGATTATCCAAATTGCGTTGTACGGTATATACGGGAAGCGAAGGATTAATTTGAGTAACCCGGTTGTAATTATCCTGATAACTCACAGTTCCTGTTAATTTCAGATTTTTCAAAAGATAATCCAGTTCATGTTCCAGCTTAATTGACGTATCTAACAATGTATTGTCAACAATACTTGTTCCGCTGGTTAACAAATTATAAACCGCATTCTGAGAGCCAATCTGACTGTTGGTTATTAGTGCCAGCGGATTTTGAATCGAACCCGCAGTTCCTGCATAATCATTAATCAGTTGATTGTCGATAATTCCCGGATTGGTTGTCGGATTTCCATCATATACATATTGCATGATTTGTTTGTAGCGTCCGCTCAAGTCGTACGGATCAAAATCACTGGTGCCGTCTCCGATACCCGGTCCTTTAGCGCTCCCCATTTGTCCGGCTAAATTGATAGATATTTTCAGGTTATGCAAAACGTTTATATCAAAATTGGAACGGAAATTATACCGGTTGAAAGACGATTGGGTGTCGGCGCCATAATATTTTTGTGCTTGGGTTATCCCTGTTTGGGAAAAATAACCGATAGATGCAAAATATTTCAATCGGTCGGTACCGCCCGAAACATTCAAGTTGAATTGAGACTGTGGTCCAAAATTTCCGAATTGCTCCCGGTATAAGTCGTGACTTCCATAATACAAAGCCGGACTATTCATTAGAGCCGTTCGTTGGGCGGAAGTTAAGTTAGTCATAGCGTTTACTTCATCCGGGGTGAAATCCCGATTGTTCTTGAATTTCCATAAATCCGCATCGCTGTATAAATAAATGGAGTTGCTTGCAGCGCTTGCGTAACTAAGCATTTCGGTGTTGATTGCTTCGTTCCGCATAGACGCCCAATTGTAGGACGATAGGTTATGCTGGAGATTGGATGCTTGTGTAACCCCATAGTTTGAAGAGAAGCTGATGATCGGTTTGCCTGAAATTCCCCGTTTGGTTGTAACGATAATCACGCCGTTTGCAGCGCGAATACCATACACGGCTGTTGAGGAGGCATCTTTCAAAACACTGATTCCCATTATTTCATTGGGATCTATAGAATTTAATTCGGTAAAAGCCTGTTCTGCAGGTTGCTCGACTCCATCAATAACAATCAAAGGCGTATTATTGCCATAAGTGGCAACGCCGCGAATACGAATGGTTGCTGCATTTCGCCCCGGCTCGCCACTTGCCTGCAAACCACTGACACCCGGTGTATTGCCGATAAGCGCATTAGTGATATTAGCAACCGGAGTAGCAACGAGTTCCTTTCCGGAAAGGGTTGAAACCGCTCCTGTTACATTCACTTTTTTCTGGGTGGCGAAAGCCATTATTACCACCTGATTTAATCCCACCGCATCGTCCGACAGTACAACGTCTATCACGCCTTTGCCTGCTGCGTGAATTTCCGAAGTAGTCATTCCTACATACGAAAAGACCAGCGTTGCATTGACAGGCAAGTTCGATAAGGTATAGCGTCCGTCTGTATCGGTTACCGTTCCAATCGTTTTTTCCTCTTTTACGCTGACGCTTACTCCCACCAGCGTTTCTCCCGATTTGTTCGTAACGGTTCCGCTTACCGTAATCCGCTGAGAATTTTGAGCATATCCCTGCGAAATATTTACTGTAAACGCTATTACAAAAATCAGTAGATACAAGATAAAATGAGAAGATTTTCTAATTTTAAAGTTCATAATTATTCATTTTCCATTTTGAAACATATTTGTCAATAATATAAGACTCTGTGCAGGAATTGTCATCCGGAAAGTCTGCTCAACTGCAATTTCCGATTTTACCGGAACCGGATGTTTTTCGTTATAAACATACCGGAAAGCATTACCCAAACCTTTTGGAAGTTCAATTTTTAATTGTTTTTCCGCATTTTCGACATTGACTGCAGCCATTGTATATTTACCATCTTGTTCGGCTACGGCAACATATAGGCCTTGCGTCCTGTCGAAACCGGTTTTCAGGATATTCGAACCTGCAGGAAAATAGCGGCACATAAGCGACCATGCGTAGTACCAAGGGCGAACTTCCTCCTGAGAGGCATCATGAAAGACTCTTTCGCCCAGAATGTTCCACATACCCCACAGTTTAATGTCTATCGGTTTGCCTGTATCGCCGGCACTGTGCATAGCGTCGTCGAGCATCCATACGGCAACGCCGGAAAAACCACTGTTCATTGCTTCAATATTCAGAAGCGCCATGTCAAGACCATAAAAAGTGTCATAGACAAACATATTAGCATCCGAGCCTTTGGTCAAAGGATTGTCTTTCGCTCGCCGATTGTATTCCTTCATCAAGAGAGAATCGGCTTCCCGCCAGTATTTGAATCCGGCTTCTCCCAGAATGATTTTTTTGTTTGCCGGAACGATTTGCCTGTATGCGGACAATATTCCGGCGTAATCGCCCTTCCGCACTTCGGCTTGACCGGGGTAAGCGTGAATATCATATATTCCGACAATGGAATCTGCATCCTGTGCGGATTGCCGGAGCCATCCCTGCGCATCATATTTTGAATGTGAGTTTTTATATTCCGCTACGATATCAGGGGCGGCGAACTGTACTTTTTCTTTTAGGCCGGGATATTCCGCCATCTTATTATTAAACCTCAGTAGCATGGATTTCCATAAATCGTAATCTCCGTTAGTCGAAGCCCAGTCGCCATCCGGCTCATTGAATATTACGAAATATTTGATACAACTGAATCCCAAGTCATTGACCAAATAATTGAGATAGTCCACAGACATATCCACCCATTCGGAACTGTTTTTCATTGACGGAGTCGGCGGATTGTATTCCCCATAAACAACGGTGATATTCCGATCGGTACAATATTGCAACAGACGGGATATGGACTGAATGTTGCGGGTTTTGTCGTATTTTCCGGTTACAGAATCGTAATACCTGTAAGGACTGTTAATCATGCAACGGACATAAGCGGGCCGCATGGAATCCAACCGTTCAAACAATTTTTGCCAGTCGCTTTCCGACAGCGGAGCGCCCCACGATTCCGCTTCGTCATACGGGTCCCATTCTACTCCATTTCCGATATAACCCGTGCTGACGGTTTCGGGTGAAACCGTTACTTTTATTTCATTTTGAAACGCACAGGCAAATGCCAAACTCAAGCCTATCAAGATAGCTCCTATTTTGTTTTTCATATTTTTTTCATGAATTGAATTAATTCGTTTACGAAGCAGGTAGCTACTCCGACATATTTATCGGCGCCACCGTAATATACATACAGTGTGCCGTTCTTGATAACATTTCCGGTGGGGAAAACACAGCCTTTATAATAGCCGTTCAATTCATAATCCAATTCCGGCTCCATGATAAAATCCGGCGTCTTGGCAATAACTTTCAGCGGATTATCCAAGTCAAGCAATAAGGCTCCTACACGGTAATAACCCAAACCACCGTCTTCTACGCCATGATACAGGACTAACCATCCATCGTTGGTACGAAGCGGGGGCGTACTTCCTCCGATTTTTTCTTCCCATGTACCGGGAATACCTTTCATCAACAAATGACTTTCCTGATTTTCCCAATCCAGCAAATCATCCGAATTTTTTATCCATATCGACGGATAATCGACTCCGTATTTTTTACCGACATATTCTTTCGGACGATGCAGCATCCAATATTTCCCCTTGATTTTTTCGGGAAAAAGAATCACATCCCTGTCGTCTAATACAGGCGAAGTTATTCTCCCCAAGCGGCGAAACCGGACAAAATCTTTCGTTACTGCCAAACCAGAATTACCCAGATTGTTTTTTAGCGCTAAAGGCGTGTGCTCGCCGCTTTCGGGACAACTCACTTCATCGTGTTCAAAATTCCAATATTGCCCCGGAGGATAGGGGCGATAAGCATAAGTAATGTAATACTCATCGTCGAATTTGACAATCCGAGCATCTTCTACACAACCCGAATCAAAACTGTCGTCCCCGGGTGAAAAAACCGGTAGGTTTGAAAAGCGTTCAAAATGAAATCCGTCTTGACCGGTGGCTAAACCGAAACGAATCACGTGTTCCTTATCGTTTCCTGCTGCGCGGTAAAGCATATAAAAAGTGCCCTTATCGTAAAACACACCGGGATTGCATGTCACTAAAGATTCCCATTCATTTTCCGTTTTGGGAGATAAAATGGGGTTGCCTGCATATTTTTTTAATTTCATCTTTTAGTATTTACTATTTACCATTTACCATATACTATTTACTATTTACTATTTATATCTTGCATAATTATTTTTTTCAACCGAAGATGATCCAAATGATTGCGCTTGCAAGCAGAAGAACTATCGCCCAGAAGAGGTAATTTTTATACCAACCGGCTGTAGATAATCCACGCCATTCCGCTTTCAAGTCGCTTACGGAAAATACGGTATTGCTCAGTTTGTCCGGTTGCGGTTTGCTGCTCAACAAGCTAACGCCATAAATTACAGCCATACTGAAGAGTAGTAAAAACGGAACTACCAATAAAAAGTGCAAATTGCCAAACAGAGTTGTTCTGAAAAACAACATGAACACAGCTATTCCAAATCCGGCGATTAATCCGGTGAAAGCGCCGTTTCCATTCACCCGCTTGCCGAAGATTCCCAATAGGAAGGCGGCAACAATGGGAGGTGAAATGTAAGATAGCATTTCTTGATAATATTTGAGCAAGGAATCGAATTTTCCTATGTAAGGCGCCCACAAAGCAGCGATAATAATGATAACCAAACTTGTTATTTTTCCTGTCCATACCATTTTCCTGTGACCGGCATTCGGACGGAATTGCGCATAAAAGTCCATGGTAAACAAGGTTGAAGTAGAATTAAGTATAGCGCTTAACGCCGACAATAATGCCGATAGCAGTGCTGCCAGAATAACTCCAAGCAATCCTACGGGAAGCAACCGGATAACCATAGTCGGATAAACCATGTCGGGGCTCGACAATCCGGGGAATAAACCGCGGGAAATTAATCCCGGTATGGCAATAATAAAAAGCGTAGTCAAAGTAAGAAAGCCGTTGAGTATAATTCCTTTGCGTCCTTCATCCACACTTTTTGCGCTTAACACCCGTTGAACCAAAGTCTGATTGTTTGCCCAAAAATAAATCCCCAACACAGGCATACCTACTATCAGTCCCAACCAGGGAGTTTCGGAGTCACTCAACGGACGGATTAATTTGGTCAGTATATCGCCTTTCCGGAAAAGTTCAAAAAAGTAATCGCCGCCTTTCTGAAAGCAGAAAAAAGTAAGGATTATAGAACCAATAATCAGGATAATCGCTTGAATCAGCTCTGTTTTAATAACTGAGGATAAACCGCCCGGAATAGTATAGGAAGCGGCAAGCGCAGCAAAAATAATAATGATCAACTGAAGGCTTGCTTCCGGATAAATCAGCCGGATGATAAGGGCTGCTGCGTAAAGAGCGCCTGCGGCATCCAGAAAAATATTACCAATGATGCAGACAGCCGAAAAATAATAACGGGAACGTTTGTCGAAACGCCGTTCGAGAAATTCGGGAATAGTGAATATCTTGGAACGGATGTATAAAGGAAGCAAAAAGATAGCAAAGAAAACCATGACGACTACGCCGGTTGCATTGTAATTGAAAACAGCTAAACCGGAATGATAAGCGTAGCCTGACTGCCCGATGAGCGTGGAACTGGAAATACTTGCCGCAAACAGCGAAAGTCCGACAATCCACCAAGGCATGGAACGTCCCGCTAAAAAATAAGATTGAGTATCGGAACTTTTTCCGTTTTTCAACCCCCACCAAATAATCAGTAAGATATATACTATAAGGATGGCAATGTCTAAAAAATCGATTGAAGATGTTCCCATGTTATTATTATTTTTTAATTATGCAAAGGAACATAAAATGTGTTAATGAATATTATTATTTCTTGTTTTTTTGTTGTACTTTTTTGAATTATAAATAATATTTATTGGAATAGATTTTCTACCTTTGCACTCATGAAAGATTTTCAACGAGAAATTACTCCTCTGTCTTCTGATGATCTGTTCATTGTACTGAATCATCTCTCGGCTAAATTCGACTATCCGGTACATTACCATACCGATTTCGAAATCAATCTGGTTATAGACACTTATGGAAAAAGAGTGGTCGGCGATTCGATAGAAGACTTTTCCACATTGGACCTGGTGATGATTGGACCCAATATACCCCACGCATGGTTTGGCGAAGTGGAAGAAAACAATCATGTCGTTACCATTCAGTTTTCCGATAAATTATTGAACTTCCCGATTTTGGGAAAGCGCTTGTTTAACAATATTAAAAGTCTGCTGGTAGAATCCCAGCGAGGATTGGTATTTTCCGAACGAACGCAGCAAACCATTAGCGAGAAGATTCTCAAATTGACTAAAATGCAGGGTTTTCAAACGGTGTTGGAATTTCTTTCCATTCTCAATGAACTTGCTGTTTCCGACCGGAGAATATTAGTCAGCAACCAATTTGATTCGCAGTTGGTGGTCCGCACTTCCAAAAGCCGTCGAATTGCAATGGTATGCGATTACATTGAACACAATTATGCCAAAATCATTAATCTGTCGGATGTAGCTTCCTTAGTGAATATGTCGGAATCGGCATTCAGCCATTTTTTCAAAAAGCGAACCAATACGTCATTCAAAGACTACCTGACAAACGTACGAATCAGCCATGCCTGCCAATTATTGACCAAGACGACTTACACTATAGCCGAAGTCTGCTTTGCTTGCGGATTCAATAATTTATCCAATTTTATCCGCATTTTCAAGAAAAAAAAGGGCAGTACGCCATCGGATTATCGCGTGATGATTGAACAGATGCTGATAAAGTATTGATTTATTGAACTGCAACCTTTTGGTTTCTGCTAACATTTCCTGCCGCAGCTTTTACAATGTAAATGCCCTTGGTTCCTATTTGCACTTGATTCACTCCATCAGCTATTTCCTGTCCTGCAATGGAATATACTTTTAAAACGACCGAATTGCCACTTGATGCTTTTGCGTTGATAGTACCATTCGCAGCAGTGATAAGAATCGGGTCGGCAATTATTGTCGAAGAAATTCCCGTTTCATCCCACGAAGTGCGCAGCCGGATGTCATCAATATTCACTGTGAAAGCGGACAAATTTTGGTAGGCGGCAGGAGCAATTGCAATCTTGTCGTAACTTGCAGAAAAATTTGGATTTTGATTTAATATGTATCCCAATTGGTCGGAACTACTTGAACCTAAAAGCACATTAAAGGGAAGATGAACTTCTTGCCAATTTCCATTTCCGGTATATTTAGGATAGGTAGTCCAATCTTGGATTTGGTTTACGTTGTTGGCATCTGAGGATTGTTCCAGTTTCAGTATGAAATAAGGTGAAATACCGGTTCCCGTTATTTGAGCAAGAAAAGAGATTCCAACATAATTGCGAGGGTCAATCGGCTTATCTAAATAAATTGTGAGAAGTCCGGTTGTATTTTTTCCGGGAACCGCAACAACTCCTATTTTTCCGGATGCGGGAACATCAAGGGGAGCATCCGCTATATCAAGACTCATTCCGGAAGTGGAAACAAATGGAAATACATCGTCAAAATTACATACCATTAATGTGTCTTGATTATCTCCTGCAACGGGCGCTCTTCCTGTCTTGCTGAGCGTGAGCACATTCGGTGAATTATAAAGCGCTTTGACTGCAGCATTCGTATTATTTGATTGTACCAAGTCCGCCCAACCCATAAAATAAGTCCAGTCGGGTTGCGCAAGCAGTGTGGCAAAAGTAGGCAATACATCACATTCCCCGATAGCAATCGGTTTTCCTGCCGCTTTATTTTTGATTAAATTATATTCTGACGTAGTATATCGACCTTGTCCTGCCGAGTTGTAAATATCCAGAGCCAGCACATCCCAATAATCGCTTCCCGGATCGTAATTAGTTAAATCCGAAGCTAAAGTTGAAAAATCCTGAAGATTCCATACCCAAATCAGATTAGTTAATCCTTTGATTTTTACTAAATAATCGTGGGTGATTTGATACAGTTTAGCCGTACCGTTCGGACCGGGACGTCCTCCCCACCAAAAAGCGCCTTGATTCATCTCGTGAAACATACGAAAAAGAACTTCAACACCGGCATCGTTCAATTCTTTCAAATACGGATAAATAATA
>Ga0123354_10006209_pt1 | contig 17683 bp, 6 predicted proteins | sample TergutLab28metaG_2_FD_97872 | JGI IMG/M metagenome (GOLD analysis project Ga0123354, IMG submission 97872) | Labiotermes labralis P4 segment gut microbial communities from Petit-Saut dam, French Guiana - Lab288 P4 | ecosystem: Host-associated > Arthropoda: Insects > Digestive system > Gut ...
ACGGACATACGTACATACGTACATACATACATACATACATACATACATACATACGTACATACATACATACATACATACATACATACATACATACATACATACATACATACATACATACATACACACATACATACATACATACATACATACGTACGTACGTACACAAACACACATATACATACGTACGTACACACATTAACACATGTTTATACAGTATACGAACACTTACATACACAATGATTTAAATGAGCTTAGAGCGTATGTTGTTTAATTTATTTGCAAATTCGCTGCAAAATCTCACTTTTATCCTCAGGACTCGAAGTATTACCTCTTTACCTACGGAGATTATGTTATTTGGAATAAGGTCTGAAGGTATGCACGAATGATAACTGAGTAGAGAGTTCTAAACCTAACGTAAACTGAACCTATTTTGTGACATAACTTACTTCGTGGTACGGCTGTCTAAACTCACCAATGTTATGGAGTGATCTGTGCAGAACTGTCCAGACTAACTGTGGAACGCAATATAAATTAGTTCCCTACGACTAAATAATGTTGGTCACGAAGCATGGTAGTTTAGTCTACAGTACTGCTCTATTTCCCAGCAGAATCGCTGCAAACTGGTGGAGAGGCTGGAGAAGCGAATAAACGGAATATTATATCGGCCGGTAGGTGGAGGTTTTAGACCGTCAGGTTTACAGGCCTACTCTTTTTTCATTGTGTGACTACTTCTAATGGCGCAGAGTCCACTGATGTGTGGTAACAACATGAGACGGACCTTCAAGTGAGATCGCTACGCGCGCTTCAGTAGCCGTGTGCGTAATGAACCATGCGGTTTTCGTCACGAGGACGTGATCACACGCTTCGTTACCACATATTACGATAACACAAGATTGGTATAATTAAGGGGAAAGGTAAACAGAATATTCTTAGGATTTGTGGCGCAAGATTCATCATTACAATCGTGCAAGTGGGTTTAAGATTGGTGTGCCAGTCTTGCAGTTAGGATGTACCTGGGTTCGAATCAGTGCCTACTTACCAAACATTCAGACCAAAGATTAGTTTATTCGTTTTACGATAAAGAAATAATTAGTTAATAACCAATAACCGTTAGCGCAACTTTATTTTTAGTCTAAGCGTGTCAACACGTCGACTTCGATCAATTTAACATAATTTAACAATCCCTATACTTATCCGTTCAATAAAACACCATAATGTTCTGACATTCATTTCTTTGTCACACACACGAAGACATGATTCGGCAGACAATTGCGGCCATCATCGAGTGACACTACAAGAATGTAAAAGGTAGATGGAAGACGAGGCTTTTCCTTTACATTGTCTGCCGAAACATGTCGAGTATGAGATAAAGAAATGAATGTCACAGCATTTATTTTACTATATTGAACAGATAAATATAGAAGCAGTTGACTGAACAAATATAACGGAATGATGTTACCCAAATTTAACTTTATTTATTTTAACCTAAATTTAAATTAATCAGAGAAGCAATATGTATAAAACATGAAACAAAACATAACCGTGAAAAGTGAGATGTAATTTTAGCAGATGCATTTGTTTAGCTCTTTAGGTGCTTTATGTAGTGTTCGCCTGATGATGGCCCTTTAACGTCGAAACATGTTGCTGTAAAAATTACTAAAAGTAAATTTGTGTGAACGATTTTTAATTATTAACTAATTATACGAAAATACAACGCGATGTCTATTTTAAACTATAGAAATAAATATGTGGAGCAAACCTATCCTTCAGAATTCGACATTCCATCATTTACTCTTGAAATTCCCAACTATGAAGAATCCAAAATTGCATTACCATGTTAGCGATATGGGTTGTTATTTAGTTCAGCAATCCCGTTACAGGCTTGGAGTGTCCCAGATGGTTTCAGGAAGTTAAGGTTCCCAGATTTCATAACAACGGCACAGGATGGTGGTAGGGTTGTCAGTCTTACACACCGGCCGCCTTTACCTCCAGGAAATTTCCTGGTACTCATTTATGTTAGAGACGGTGTCGATCCCAGTGTCATAGTGCGATCGGAAGGGTTATATATCAATAAAAAATTCCACTACACCATCTGGAATCGAAACAGCGACCTTCCAATTTGTAGCACAGCACCTTAACTACTGTACTACCGCCGTTCCCTATTATTTAGCTAGTTATTTGTAAAAATTATTTTTGTTTTAATATGCGAACAGAATTTCTGTTCGAATGAGGGTATATGATTTTCTGCCTTTTACCAAAGTTGTTAAATTAGCAGTATCCGAAGATGGATTACACTGATATTTGTTATCTTGACATGGACATCCGAAAGAACAAGGAATAAAGGGCAGAGCAACTGATACAAATATCGTGACCACATATCACATATTTGATTATCTTGGAGAATTCTCAGTTTCTTTTGCACCAATCGACACATTTCAGGGTTTATCTCGTCATAATGTCAGAAGCGGTTCCCTTAAAAGAACTTCTTCACTGATGTACAGAAGTGGAAATAACTAGATGCAAATATCTGATCTGAATGGTAGATTTTAATGTCATTCTTCGAAGTCTGCCGCGAGACAGTTTTTGTTGAATGGATTTTGGGAGGCACAGGGAATATTCTTATTCGACTGCTGCAACACAGGGCAGTGCTGAATACACACCCTCTTACAGAATACTAAGGAGCCTGAAGAAAATCCGGATAAAATGTATTTTGGAAAACCCTAAACCCTGCGTTCTTCACCGTAGGAATCGCAAATGTGTATGACTGTGAGGAACTTCTCAAATTTGCTGTCATTATTATGTTAGTAAATGTTGGGATTGTCTTCTATTTCTTGTTCTGAGTGGAATACAATTTGGAGGAATAAAATAAAATGTAACACGCCCTTAGATATAATTCGTTAAACACAATATAGCAGTTTTTATCAACCTGCTGGTGGTCACGGCACGCCTGGTATATTTGCTGCACATCACACTTGACACGGAACACAGAATTAAAATTTACAACGAGATTAAATGTTTTTGTCAATAGCGTCATTCGTTCTAAAAAACAGATTTATCGTTACTTAAGCGCAAGACGAAATATTTATATAAAGCAGAAATATAAATGGTTTAGGTAATGCAGCGATTTCGAGACTTCATATGATGGCTTCCTTTTGTTTTGAGTCGTGCCTTGTTACGGCGTTTGCGAACAAATTTGTTTCAACATCATCAGCATATGTATCTTTCCAGGCGGTCTAGGGGTAAGGTGCTAGCCCCCATACTGACATTTACTGGTTGGAGGTAAGTAAAATGCAGTTTTAATTCATTCACCTGCATTTCTTACCTTTACCGCCAAAAAAGTAAGAGGGCACAGTTCGAAATCAAAATTAATTTGAAAGTCTCCACTTCCTACCATCCCAATCACCTACACTTTCATCTCATCAACAGGAAAGGAAATAAAAAAGTTATTGAATAATTCCTCCCTCTGTCACATTACACTATCGTTCCTCTCACTCTCACATTACCCTGTCTTTCCTCTTACACTCATACTACCCTACCACTCCTCTCACCCTCACATTACACTGTTGTTCCTCTCACTCTCATATTCCCTTATCATTTTCTCACTATCACATTACCCTATCGTTCTTCTTACTCTCACATTACCCTACAATTCCTCTCACTCTCACATTACCCACTTGTTCCTCTCATTATCACATGACCCAAATATTCCTCTCGTTCGCAGTACACCCAACCATTCTTTGACCCTCAACTTACCATTCCCCGAATTACCCTACCACTTCCGTCACTTTCATATTGCCCCACCATTCCTCCACTCTCACATTGGCCTATCATTCTTCCACTCTCACTTTACCCTACCATTTCTCTCTGTCACACTATCCTAACCTAATGCAGACATACTGTCCCATACAACGCTTTATTCAGACGTGACATATTTTGGACGCTATCTGTCGTGTCAGAGTAAAACTTCGGAAGGTTTGTGAGTCTGTATCTGTCTCCTTCTTCAAGATGAAAGAAGAGAGGGACAGCCTAACTGATAGACCTTTCTCTGTCTCTGCATATCCAGTGATAAGACAGGCGGTTACTGAAGGGTCGCCAGTGTAGCTCTTCCTTGTCCCTTTCCGCCTGAAAATGGACGAACATGCATTATCCGAACAGGTGTGGGTTGTTAGCTTAAGACGACAGACTATTTCCAAAACATTAGGCACGTGTATTACGAAACACTAATTTCAGAATTCTTTAAAGTTGAACACCTTACCTGCCACATTCCATCAGAACGCTGGAATGTTAGTCCAGTTTGTAAGTGGCAGGAAAATATGGAGCGCGATATACAAGGAACAGGATTGTTCGTTTTTTTGGTAATTTTTCTTTTATACATTAAAAGACCGCAATTCGTCTTCAGCTTGTAACGTCAGAATTCAACATAAATGTTTACAAATCGTAAGCACGCACTTTTGAATTCTGAAGTCGTTAGAAATCACGAGCTTTTTCCAAGACTGTCCCTCCACCTTGCGTGTCAACTTAGAATGTCTGCCGGCTATCGTTCATGTGATTACCTTTAATTATTTTGTGTGACAAGAAAGTTGGCCTGATATGCCTGTCATCTAGGCAGACATTCATCTGTTTGTGTGCCGACCTTCGTGGTGTGCTGTTCTGTTCTCCTGCACGCGACAATTTTACTTTGATTTCCGTGACTAAGTCTACAGTCTTCGTAACTTTTGTCATAATTTGCTGTCTTACGTATTCACCGATTCAATTTAGAGTACATAATACATACGTAAGTAAATTACAGCAATTCAGGTCATTATGAGCCATTGTTTCCTAATTAGAACAAGCGAAGCTCTAAATATGAAGCTGATACTAAAATCCTCAGTTTGAATACAAGAAGGGACTGGTAGTTCCTTTCTTCGTCAACGATGTACATAGCATTTTGGTGTAGCGGTTTAGGATCATTTGAAGGAGGATGTTCAGGATTACACTTTATTTAAGACTATCTAGAATCTTCGAAAGATACTCCGTGATTTTCTTTTCCTCTGGGAGCGTATGTCAAAGACCTTATCGAAATAAAATTACCTGCTCACTATTTACGGAAATATTTTCTTCTCGTCAGAACGCTGTTGCTGGAGTGATTTAAACAAAGTAACTGACCCCCATTCAGGAAATTTAGTATTGAAAAGCTAATAATGTTTCACGAATGGCAAAGATATTCCTGGCGATATATGAAGACCAAAAGTGTAGTTGTTGTGTTCACAGGATCCGCTAGTGGTCTCCCTTCCTGTGCCAAATGAATCCAGCCCACATTCTCATACACATCCTTTTTAAGATCTTACATTCTAAGATTGACTCTTTCTAGCGATGTCTTTCCTTTAGGTTTCTCCACTGAATTCGCTTCCTTCTACACATTCGAGATAATTATTCATTATCATTCAAGAATTTTGGGCTATAAACTTATAGTTCGATTTACTGACAACATAGTAACCTATAAGAAAAATGAATAAATAAATAATTGGCTAACAGATATAGGGTGTACTTATGATTCAACATGTATAATTAAACTGAAAGTTGATAACTTAAAATTATATTTGTTTTCATTGTTTGTCTTGGATCATATATGTTTAGTAAGTAGCCTATAAAGAGCATCTGTTATTAGCATAGAAATTTACTCAACTTGGTCTCATGCTATTTGAGAAAACGTTTCTATGAAACGCGTTTACGTACTTTGTGAATGACATTAAAAGTAAACAGGTTACTACTTTATTATGAGAACATAATTAAGAACAAAGATTCCTAATTGTATTTTAATCACCTGGAGCCAAACTTCTAAACTCAATAAATTTATCTATTTTTAAGAAATTTGGATTCAAAGAATTTATTTTCTTCACAGTCAGTCCCTGCATAAAATGCGAGACGGTACAATTATGTCTCCAAACTTTGGCATAATGTGGCGGAAGAGAATTTCTGCAACGAGCGTGTGAAGATAAGCACTTTTTTTCCTGACCTAAGACAACTGTGTAATATAATAAAAGTTGAGAATACGAAAATTAAGACAAATTTTTAGACATGTGCTCCTTAATTTTAAAATCATTGATTAGAATTCGTGATAAAATATTTATGCTGAAAACTAAAAACTTGTTATGAATATGTACCACTAAACTAACAAAATGTTCGGACATTCTTGATGTCTTATTTTATTGAAAGAATCACGAAGATTAGACATATCCTCCATCTTAGAAATAAGCCTAACACGGGACGTTTCATGTTGCTTCTTTATGACCTGATAACGGAAGGAGGCCGAAATCCATAAATGTTGCATCTTTGTGAAGCAAGACGTGACGTTTGGAACTGTCCTACGTACGTGGTAGCTAATATTTTGAGTTTTTATTGCTCTGTTAAGTGGTTATGTTTACTAAACGTTAAATAATATTTTCCGAGCATTCATCACTTAGTATTACAATTATGAAAACAATGTCGAATATTATGACTAATGAATAGTTACTGAGCAAGAACTGGAATTACTGCTGTTGTTGTCACCGTTTAACCATGATTTAATTCGGTCTTTATCTGCACCAGAGTGTGCTTAACGCCTAGTTCTCTGTAATCAGGTTACTGGAGTGTGGGAAGCCAACAGCCATGATTGAAGTACATTACCGTAACCATAATTCAACCCTTTAAATTTTACCCACGAGATATCTCGCTTAAATATTCTCGCCCTAACAGACTGGATTTATGTGTGTTTCAAGGCAGTGAAATATGCGTCTCCCTTATTAGCTATCGGTAGTTAATTATTATTCGTGTCTTGTCAGTAGTATAAATGTTACATTTACATATATATTATAAAGAATGTGATTGTTTAAAATAAAAGCCAGGAACTAGCAGGTTAAAACCCGCCTTCTGTTGACTATCACCGTTTGTTGATTTTAGCTTCTTTGTAGGCCCTAATATTGATTTCTTATTGTTCTGCCAGTGGCTGGTAGAAATTCTGAACCTAGTTGTTTCCACTAACGAGACATCAGACTCTACACATAAGCGATCTATGACACAAGAGTGGCAAACTACAGGATGAGCCACGACAAAGTAGCCCCCCTTCCGTTTTGCACGTGTCCTTGTGATATTCTCTGTAGCGTTAGTGTGTATATTGCGCAGAGTGTTTGAACAGTTAGTCAACAGTCGTGCTGTCACCATGTTGAGGTATACCCGATGTAACATAGTGATTTTGATGGCTGCAACTGCGTGGCTGATGTTGTCCTTCAGTGCCTGTATCGTGTGTGGATTTGATTTGTATACCGTACTTTTCAAGTGTCCCCAGAGAAAATTTCTCCCCCCCCCCCGCCCGCCAGTGGTGGGTGGAGAAATTTTCTCTGGGGACACTTGAAAAGTACGGTATAGGAATAAAATCCGCACACGATACAGGAACTGAAGGGCACACGATAGAGGAACTGAAGGACATCAGCCACGCAGTTGCAGCCATCAAAATCACTATGTTACATCGGGTATACCTCAACATGATTAGACGTGCGGAGCTGTGCATTGATGCAGGAGGCAACCACTTGCAACATCTTCCCTGATGGTATATATTTTGGCACTTGCCTACTGTATTAATTTCTGTATTTACCCTATGCTACGGACCCGGGCTACTTTTTCGTGGCCCATTCTGTATATACCTTCTTCCTTTGTGTATTAACCACTAGGAATCTATAGCCACTCAGTTATCAAGAATCTATAGCCACTCAGTTATCAAGTAGCTCAGGTTGAAATGGTAACTTTTCGGTCTTTCTTAGGATAGACTAAATTCCGTCCGTTTTGTCGCGCTTTCCACATTTCACGGGAAGAAAAATCTCTCAAAAACAGAATATTCTGTCTTGTTCTTTTACGTTTCTGAAGAGATGATTACCAAAGTATTGTTCCTGTACAAGTTTAATTTGTCGGACACAACTTCAAGTATTCGCATAATCACCATATTTATAATTATTGATATATAAAGAAAAGGTTCGTACAGAATTACAAATGTCCATTTTCGATAGTAGATAATTTATTACCACATATCAACACGATAGGCAATGTACGTATAGCATGACATTGTAGGGCTTTCGCATAACCGGTTTGCAGTGGAACCACAACAATGCATTCTCTGTGTTATGTTGAGTTACGTGTCACTCTTTGCTATGTAAAGATATTAAGTGTTGCACTAAAATGCTCTTATAGTAAATATTGTGTCACCGGCAACAATGCAAATTATACGTAGCAGTTTTTTAAAGAAATTTTATTCAAAATAATTTGCATTCCTTTCCCACGTTACAAATAAACGCTGTACTGAAGCATAAGTGCGTTCGTTTGTTCATGGCCTTCTTTAGATATACAATCTGGTTAAGATATCGTAGTTACATGTAAGTACCTTCGTGGTTTTTCAGTTTTTGTGGGTGTTACCGTAAAACATTTCACGAGATAAGACAGAATTAATCAATTATGTAGCTGTAAGTATTATATGTTCCGAGAATGTGTCTGTATTCTGGCCTAAGTTACCCTGCATTCAAATCGCATCTTTTCTATATTGCCATCTGTGGCCTACTGGCTGTACCATATTTTTCCACATTGTCTCACAAAATGCACGATTTTCGGCAAATTTATTGAATATAAAAGTGTGTGTTTTAATTTTTTCTACTTTGCCTAAAACATTTCCATTCTAAGAGGAAAAGAGCGAGATATCATCATGACCGTACATAGGTCTTCATGTGAAATATTCGTTTTTCTAGTCAGAGTTTAATGAAACCTGAATATTCTCGACAGATTTCCAAATACCCTCAGATATCAAATGTCGTGAAAATCCCTCTAGTGGGAGCCGAGTTATTCCATGCGGGCGGGCGGTCTGACGGACAGAAAGACAGATAGACGGGCATGAAGAAGCTGTCTCTGTCCGTTGAAGATCCTACTATACCCACAACTGCGGGACGTATTCTGAGTTTCCTGTAATACTAGCGGATGTACTGAGAGAATCAGAAGCACTTAGAGAGGATCGGGAGTGTTCAGGAGACACATTATATCGTTCATTTACTGAAGCCACTTATTGTTTTGTGAAATCTAATACGCTTCGATGCCCGGTCGATGCTTACTTCCAGTCTAGCCACTATCTACCACTTCTTTTTATTTTGAGTCATGTCTGCATTTCTATCCCCTCACTTTCCAGGGCGATACTCCAACAACTTTCCCTTTAGTGATTGATCGGACAACGAAATGGGTTTATTTTCGCTGGCTGACCAATGTAAAATTCTGAGACTTTAAACTAAATTAAATTTCTGTGGGAAAGAACCGACCACATCATAGCCAAAAGTCGCAAATTTCTTTACCGAAATAAGACCATAAATGTTTCCACACAAAAGCCACATTATATTTCCAAACATCCGGTTCTAGCAAATAGTTAGGAAGCTGTCACAGCTGGAGGAACATGGCTCAAAGCTTAGAGGGTTGGTGGACAGAAATCATTTCTCACAGCCGGTGATTCGGTAGAGTTTCTGCTGATGTTTGGATACAACAATAGCAGTCGCTCTACGCAATTTTGCGAACACGCTTAAAATGTGAAGAAAATTTTCAAGTGACCCTCATCTTGCCATTTTAAATTCTCCAATAATTACATCTTAAAATCTAGATAATTTTCGGACCCCTTTTGCCGGGTAAAATTTCGGAACATAGGTATAGGTGACGCTAGTGTCGCTTCTGTATCACAATTTCCCAAGTAAAAACATAACGTCTGGACGTCCTATAATGTCAATATTAATTATAGTTTTTTTGATAGTTGATAAAGGTGTCGGAATATTTAAGTGGGTCCCCTCCAAATTCACATAAAACGTGGTCTCAAATGTCCACTTTTCATTTTAGAAAACAAAGAAAGCCAAAAAGTTGCTTATCTAAATGTTAAACTACATCTGTTAACGATTATATTGTCACAGTAAACAGATCCACCCTTCTGACAGGTAGCGTTAAATGCATGACAGAAGATTGACCCTTGGTTGTGTTGAACACTGTTTGCGTCTCACTTAGTACGCACAGAAATCTGGTGCATGAGATGTACAAGTGTACATATACTGTAAAAAGTAAAGATGGGTAATAGAATCAGATTTTGTATCTGAAATTAGAAAGATTTGGAAGATCTAAGAATAAATTACAGTAATTTGAAGTTTTGTCTTGGATGCATAATGAACACGTGCATATGGCCTAGTTCCGTGCAACATGGAAGCTTCTAGACGCTCAGATAATCAAGAACGTTCCGCATCTTATATGCATCCCAGAAGAGTTTTGTGGTTGGGTTGAAGGCTGACAATTAATCAACGTAAAATATGGCTTGGTTGCCGATCCCACTGGCCGCGTCTTCTAAAGGCGTGGGTATGCGGCCGCTCGCTTGCTGGGATTGTGGGTTCGAATTCCGCTGGGTCATGGGTCTCTTCTGAGTATTGTGTGTTGTCAGGTAGCGGTCTCTGCGTCTGGCTGATTACTCGGCCGGAGGATTCCTATGGAATGTGGTGTGTCTGAGTGTGATCATGAAGCCTCGATACTGAGGACACCTTGGCCATCCCGGGGGCTGTTGCGCCATGGGAAAAAAAATACAGCTTGGTACGAAGTGTTACATTATAAGGGTATGAAATCGATGCAACCGACAAACGATGTGGCCTGTAAGTGGAACTGGTCAGTACATGAATACATTTTTCTGTTACATTAAACGAGAACATTTATTGACCACCTCAGTAATACATGTAATTACGTTCCCAGAGGTTTAATACTCACTGCACACAGAGTTTTACATTCAACAAAACAGAAGTTTTACGACTCACAGCTTTCGATATTTTTATTTATTAACCATTCAAGCAGCTTACAAATGTGTGCACTGTTAAATCACAGTGACGCAACACTCAACTGCACTAACAAAAAGTGCCGGCTTCTGCCGTTGTATGGTGGAACTAGATCAGCCGACTACAGTTCCTCTGTCATCATTTTCATAAAAATAATCTTTGAGGCCACCGTTTTTCTGCGATGTTGAACCTTTAAAACCTACCGTTTATGTGATGCACCAACAGGTTTAATGTTCAACAAATGTACGCTCTGTCCATACTGTATTTATGTGTTTTATATTTATCTGAGAACAAACGGCGGCTTGTGGCACTTACACCATAAACTGATTGGTTTTTATAACCGAATACAAAGTGTTTACAGCGCGGTACGAACTGCGTCTTTAAATAAAACAGTCTGCCACTCGTCTTTCAAGGGTTAAAGCTGCGTACTTAGATATTTAGCTAGTGATGTTACGGGACAACCTATTTCCCCCAACGTCAAGCGCCAAGCAGTCGAAGTAAGTGGGATGGATAATTCGTTTCGAAACGTCGGCAATAAACTGCAAACTACGCCGCGTAACATCCCAGACGAGCGAAGGTCCCAAATACACAACACAAGCCTTAAACCTCGCACAGAAACCTCACGCAGGTTTTTTTTTCTAAGGGCTCCATTTCGTGTTCAGTTTTTCGTTACCGGGTATTATGGGAACATTGCTAGACATGACTGAGTGCGGGCAAGCTTTATTTCAACGTACACATTCCCTGACCTTTGTGTTAAACTGTCGATTTCAATTCCACTGCGCCATTCAACCACTGCATGATCAATGCATACGTAGTCATTACGCATATCAACGTTCAGATTATTTTCAGGCTTATAACTGCAGGGGATGAAAGCAATGATTACGTATAAAAAAATATGAGACAAAACTTCGCGAGTATCAGCGTTGCTACCGGAAAAGAAGTCGTCTAATTTAAAAAATGAATATAAGTCGATTAACTGTAATTTAAAATTATTTCCTTTCCAATTATCGCATTTACTTCACTAAAACCTAGGAACAAAGATACAGCATAAAAGGAGAGCAAAATTGAGGAAGAAACGGAAAGGCTAGTAGCCCTGCACTATGGTTCGTCAAAGTGAGGACGGGGAGTGGTTAAGCCAAAAGAGTAGCACTGAGATTCTAGTATTACCACATTTTCAGTGTTCCTTCTTATGTTTCGTCACTGTAACATCATCAGCTACAGGGCAGTAATGCGATCCTGGAGGTTCCCACAGTGGTACTGCTGAAGACCCAAAGCCTTTTAGGACTCCATGACACTGAGAGTGATGACGCTACGATCTTTCGAAACGTCCGTAACTGCTAACCAGTCGCGAGGTGTAACATCGCATACAACCTGAATCTATTGCTTAATAAATTTTATATGACGTCATTACCTCAAAACTGCATGCGTTAGAACGATCTTTCCCTTCAAGGACTGAATTATTCCCCATTGTGGTTTAGATGCAGGATACGTTACGACTTCTGACGTAGTTCAGACGTTAATAGTAAATTACGACATGTGATAATGGATCAGAAAACGAATTACAGTACTTACTCGTTCACACAAGTAGCCATACTGAATATTTAACAAGATAAATGCTTCCTTTTAGCATTTTCATTGTTGTTTATGGGACATTGTTGCATATTTAGGAAACATTAATTTCCCTGCTCGTTGCCTACATGGAACCGTGCAACCACACATCATTATATTCAAATAATGTCCGTTCAAATATGATATGTGTTCAGAACTGACAGTGATGTCCTGCAGTATTAACACGCATAATGCATTACTGGATTCCACGTTACATTGCATTTTATTATATTTGGAATCGAGGGTATGAGTAAAAATACGCATGTGGTATGTGTATTGCTGGCTTGTTCGTTAATTATAAATGACAGCGGAACAGAAACAAGGAGAAAGAGGGAGAAATTATCTATCGTTGGGTGAAGAGACGTTACTAGGCAAGGCAATAAGTGCCAGAAATTTGTAATGGGGTTTAGCAGTTTTAAAGACACATATATTACGCGTGTCATTGTCACTGTATTTAAAATAGGCAAGATTTATCATTATGGTGTTAAAGTGTTTATGTTTATGATTGATTTGATGACGCTCTCAGTGTCACTACGTAAGTTAGTGATTAGTCAATAGTGAATTGGGAAGGATGTGGAAGGAATCCGTTGTGGTATGATTCAAAGCGCTACCCACCTACTAACATAGAGGGCCTGAGACGAAAGAGACATGGCATAGAACACATTGAAATTGGAATATGTTACTACATATCGATTTCTGCTTATCTAAGTCGAATGTAATTTTATTAGAACAATTACAGATATGATTTATAAGATATATATTTATAGTCGAAAGATTTCGGTGGAGAAAAACGATTTTCAATCATAAATGATATTTATTTATGTAAAGACAAGATTTTGCCGGTTGTTTTCATGGGTGTGAAACTTGGTTGCTGAGATTGAGGGAGGAAAGAAAACTGAGGATGTTTGAGAATAAGGTGCTGAGGAGAATATTTGGACCTAGGAGGGAGGAGGCGACGGGGGAATGGAGGAGACTGCATAACGAGGAGCTAAACGATCTGTACTCCTAACCCAATATTGTGCGGGTGATAAAATCGAGAAGAATGAGATGGGCTGGGCATGTGGCGCGTATCGGTGAAGAGAGGGGGACATATGGGGTCTTGGTAGGGAAACCGGAGGGAAAGAGTCCACTGGGGAGACCTAAGCGTAGATGGGTGGATAATATTAGGATGGATCTCCATGAGGTGGGATGTAGGTATGTGGACTGGACTGGGCTGGCTCAGGACAGGGAAGGGTAGCGGACGCTTGTGAGTGCGGTAATGAGCCTTCGGGTTCCATAAAATCGGGGAATTTCTTGACCAGCTGCAAACCAGTTAGCTTCTCAAGTGGGGCTCTGCATCATGGAGTGAGTGAGTAAGTAAGTAAAGACAAGATTTCGTCTAATAACTAGAACACACGTAATCAAATATTGCGTTAGATGTAAGAGTCTCTGTCTGTAATAGAAATGAATAAGCCTGAGTTTTGGAAGAACGTAGGAAACGTTAATACAATGTAGAAACTCTGCACAAACGTTTCTTAGATTGTTGCAGGAAGAGAAGAGAGTTGTTTTAGGTGAAGTAATTAGAATCAGACTGCAGACTGCTGATTCAATTGGTGACATGAAACAGTATCACTTAATCTGTGGAAAAAATACACACATCTTATGGGCTACAAACAAAGTCTGTAAAATAAGGTACCGTAGTATTTCAGAAGCCAAAGTGAGACTAGTTATTAACCTATAGGACTGAACGGAAATAGAAAGTGGTCTTCTTCATATCGAAACGGAAGTAAATCTCGTGGTTTTGCATTACGGCTGTAGTAGCTGTGTGTGATTACAGACAATTAGTAGTGTTTACTATGCTCGCAGATTGTGATGTTTGAATATACGTGATTTGTAGGGTGGAGATATGTGTAAATAATGGGCAGCTTCCCCTGGAATTAACATTACATAGCGATGGTTGCATACATCGGTTTTAAGTTCATTAATTTCTGCATAGTAATAAGTGGGTCCCCAGCATATAATACCATTACATTCAGTAGTGCAATACTATATACACTACGTAAACATATTAGTGTTGCTATACTGAAATGTATTTTTTTAAATTACTATTTGCCGATCTCAATGGCCGCATAGTTTAAAGTGCACGCTTGTCGGCGGCGAGTTACAGACCCACTCGTGGTGGATGTTGTCTCTTGTTATAATTTTCTGTGTATGCAGAGCCTTTACATAGAACCAATCCCTAGTCCTGCGAGTTCGCCAATTATTTATGATTTATTGGTTCAGAGGGTAATTGCGAATTTGAACATACCAGTGGGTCTAAACGGCAAAAGCTGAATAACTTTCAAAAAGATTAGCTCATTTGTTTAATTTGATGCGTCGCCAAAAAAAATAATTAATTTTGGCACGTTAATTAAATGAATGGTATTACGGATTTGTCGCCATAAATAATGGTGATGAATAAATGTACTGAAGGTTTGCCTGAATGCGAGGAACTGTCTTAAAATTACCAGTGGAGTACCAGCACGTTGACTTGATAAAATTTCTCTTTAATAAATCTCTTACTTTAAAGTGGGAAAACTCTCCTTTTCAAGGGAAACAGCAGTCTGATTTTGAATCATTTTACAAAAGGGCAGACAGGAATTTCAGAAAGTGGCAAACAAGAGTGATTATAATTGCCTAAAAATCACCTTACATTTTTCAACGCCCAGGCCCCAGTCAGTGTGTCTTTTCGGAGGGCGGCTTTTAAATATATCTTTATCTTTGAGATGTAAGGATCCTCCACAACATCGGTACACTTCTACTACACTATACGGTGTCACAACCAAGAGGACAGTAGCCTTCATGGTCACCGTCTTGGTAATCTGGATTCTATCCCTAGACAAACACTAAATTAAAGGATTACAATTCTTCTTGAAAAGCTAATAGTCGCTCATCTAGTCAAGACTTTTATCGACGTGATACCTGATGCTTCACTTTCGTGCTCACAAGTAACTGGAGCTTATCCTGAACCACATGAATCCAGTTCACAATCTGAAATATGCGTTGATTGAGATCCATGTCAGTATTAATATCTGAACTACTGAAAGGTAATCCAAATTACCCTTATCGTTGCACCGTGCGTTTCGTAGAGTAATTTAATTAACACACCAACTAATGCACGCACATAAAATTTTTTACATTAAAATATTTAAATTCGATCCAACATGTTTCGATCTTAAGATCATCTTCAGGGAGCTACACTGTTCCTTGTTAAAGTCACATTTTTAAAAACACTCACTGATTAGGATGATCTTAGGATCGAAACATGTTGGAGAGATTTTAAATATTTTAACGTAAAACATTTTTTTAGGTGTGCTAATTAAAAGTAATCCAAAATATTTATTTTTGAGACTTCACGTCCAAGATGTTTAGGTATTTCCTTTCTCTCCCATGTGTGCTTACGTGCCCTGCCGATGTCATCTCTTTGATTTTTCCATTCTAATTATATTTAGTTAACCCTACAATGCGTGGAGTTCCTACTTATCAGTTTTTCTCTAATTTCAGTTAATTTCCCTCTCTAGAGTAGAATATTCTGTTCAAATCTTATGTTTATTGGACCGTGCATCATCTTGATAGCTGAATAAAGAGAGACCAACTTGATGTCACTTGCTTTTTTATTTCATTATTTAATGCTCAACATGTTTCGGATGTTAATACGAGTACATCCATCCTCAGGAGCTTGCGACTTATTTGCTGAGTTATTTCATAGGTTGTATTGCTCTGGTTCGATGTGTGTTGGTGTTACGTTGTGGTTTGGCTGGGGTGGTGTGGTATCAGGATGCAAGGTTCAGCCTACATACGGATACCACACCACCCAATCCAAACCACAACGTAACACCAACACGCATCGAACCAGAGCAATACAACCCATAAAATAACTCAACAAATAAGTCGCAAGCTCCTGAGGATGGATGTACTAACATCCGAAACATGTTGATCATTAAATAATGAAATAATAAAACAAGTGCCATCAAGTTGGTCTCTCTTTATTCAACTATTCTGTTCAAACTTTTTTCCCAATCTTCTTCATCAAGCGGTTTTGGCTTGAGGTTACACCAACTTTCACAACCATACAAAGTAAGGGCAAAATTATAGCCCTGTACTATTTTAATGTAAGCACAGAACATCTTGTACAGTTTATTATCCCGACACACAAGTGCACAACATTTGTGTTAATAATATTTTATGTATCGTAAGTACTCATACTTGTCTCAATGCATCTTTATCATCTTCAGGGAATCTTAACCTTGTGCTTTGCTTTGGTTACAAATTTATTAAAATTACAAATCAATAAAATTAGTAGACTAAAATGTTCACGTGGTCGTTGTTGAAAAAGTCTATTTGTTGAAACACCAAAATTCGTAAAATAATTAAACACTTTTTCTTCATCTTCAGCTTGTGTTCTGAGATCAAAATATAGGCAATAGTTTCCCCGCAACTTCGGAAATCACAGTGTCATATCCCAGAGGACTGAAGTGTGAAATGTTACCACAGTCAAATTTCGACCTTCAATAGGCTTCCTCTCAAGGTAACCTTCTCTTTTCCGGTTTCCTATCGCGGATCCGCAAGACTACCAAATGACTCTGAAGGTTCAAACTGAACCCTGGCTAATGGGCACAATATCCAAAGCTGTTGAAGCGATGTACAACTCATGTGATACCTGGAGCTTGAACATGCCATTTAAATTCCATTCCCTAAATTATTTTGTCCTCACTTCATGAGTTTATTTAGCTTATTAATTTTAGTTTTACACTCTGTTTAATGTTTCAGGTCTTATATATTCTTACATTACATATAAATCAATCATAAGCCGACAAAAAGAATTGTGCATCTTCTTGTCTCATATAGAACTATTACTGGTCCATGTTTACAAATTTTCTTTCTCTTAAGTTGTGAGAAGTATAAGAATTACAAAAACATGAATTAAATTTATTAAGAAAACTATACAGTCTTAATAGCAACACTTTGTCTGGGAATGAAAGGTGCAAATGGTGCAGAAACATTTGACCTTTACACAGAATTTATTGCAATTAGTATAGAGGATTTTGCTTGTAAGAGATTAAGATGAGGGAGACCCATAATATTGAGGCGGAAAACAAGAACATATACAGGGTGTTTCACGACTTTAGGGCATAACTGCAGGAGGTGATTTCCTAGGCCTTTGTGATCAAAAAAGTTCATATAAACATGTGTCCGATTTTGGACGGTTACGGAGTTATGAC
>Ga0123354_10006210_pt1 | contig 17679 bp, 10 predicted proteins | sample TergutLab28metaG_2_FD_97872 | JGI IMG/M metagenome (GOLD analysis project Ga0123354, IMG submission 97872) | Labiotermes labralis P4 segment gut microbial communities from Petit-Saut dam, French Guiana - Lab288 P4 | ecosystem: Host-associated > Arthropoda: Insects > Digestive system > Gut ...
AATTGAGGAGCTACTTGAATGAAAAATGTAGCGGCTCCAGGTCTAGAAAACAGAGATTAACGGCTGTGGGGACCCGTTGCGCTGACCACGTGACACCCCTCCATCCGCAAAAGTTGGCACTAACTTCGCGGACCGGCGGCGGCCGCTCTGTCGGTATAGTTCACGTGCGGACTAAGGCCACGGAGTTTTTTAATGTCTAATTACTGCATTATCTTGGAACTTGACTGCATGGACCAAAGAAAAGGACAAAACACCTCAGTCATCATAGTTAAGTGTCCAAGCCAAGATTCAAACTAAGCACATACCAAATACAAGTCTAGTTTATCACCAATACCATCTGCTGTTTACCTTCCCCATCACAAATAATATAAGTGTGTACTACTGACATTACTAGTCTTCTCTTTGTAACTGTTTATCCATATTGTAACTATGACAATTAATTTAATCACTGCTGAAGGATAACCTTTGATAATTTAAGTAGCAGTCCATGCAGCATTTTTTTCATAACAATTATGCTTTTGCAATTATCAATACTAGTGCTGTTCACAACCAATAAATTTCATACAAAATTCAAAAGAAACTGCCACCATTTACAATAGTTAATTACCCTTACACATATTACAAACTTTAGTTATGAAAACATTTCAAACATTAATGTCATACCCCATAATCAATGCTAATTTTACTTTTAGTTTCCATTCCAGAGTTCAATCAGAAGTGGTGTAATTGTTGCCTGTTTATAGATTATTAAATGACATGTGGAAATTCAAAGATCATACAGTATGAAATGTAACCTTTTTAGATTCTGTAAGATAAATGAAAAGATCCAATTGTTGGTATGCTTATACAGTGATTACGTACCTTGGGAGAGTTCTTTGGACTTCGCAGTTTTAGGAACAACTAAGTTACAAGATATGAAAGCCTGCTGGTGACCACACCCCTCCCTGCTCCATGTGCCATCATCATGCCACCTTATACCTTTACGTCTGCAGTATCTTGGCAACCACGGAGATGTTAATTGCTTCTTGACTGTTTCACTGACTGCTTTTTCAAGGAGACCAATTCTTCCTATGGATGAAAAAATTTTTCAATAATTAGTACATTTATCAATAACTTTAAACTACAAACAGTATCTCATTGCATTAATATACATGTAAAATTGAAAGTCAAATAATCCAAAACAGCATGATACGAACTGTGCCACACCCCAGATATCCATTCTTCTGGGATATGACTGGTTTGTCATTTTGAGGTTGCATAGTGGTCTCATCTTCAACAGTTGAAACATCCAAGATTTCTTCTTGGACATCACCAACTGACATGGCATCATATCTCAGACAAACAGATACTTCACTGACACAACACTGAATATGTACTAACACCAACTTACCTGTTGGCTCCAATATGCTCTTCTCTGATTCTTTGGGCAGCTTTTCAATCAGGAACACAAATATCCTTCGTACATCTGTTTCGCTTGAATACAGAAATGTCTGATAACCTATATCCCCAGAATAACCCAAGTTCTGAAAAAAAAAAATACCGACGGCAGTGCAAGGCATGTTTATAAAACAACAGTACTTTATGACCCCACACCACTTCTTACTGTACATATTACCTTGCAGGCCTGAGCAATGCTTGCTCCAACCCGAAATCGTGCTGACATTGAATCTGGTAAGGAATGGGGTAGCCCCAATCCCGGATGAATGACATCTAAGCATCTAACAGCAGCTTCAATTACAAGTTCTGTGGAAAAATGCCTTAGACTGTCAACATCTTCTTCAATATCGCTATAACAAAATCAAATACACGACAGTAAATACAAACGGCACAACATCTCCTGTATCATACCTTCAGCGGTAACCCCAACTCTCTTCCCGTTATGTCATGACTGCTCTCAATTAACCTTTGGTTTCCATAATTTCTTTTTTCTAGACATAGAATCGAATCTGTCTACCACTATCACTTTGTATTGCGATATCCTATACTAACCATCCAACTTGACGTAAGGAATGTATTATTATGTTATCTACCTCCTCCATGTTGGAACGTGACTTAATGTCCAAATAACAGGATAGCCAATGTAAGTTCACTAAGTGTCGTTACGAAATGTCGTATTGTTGATTTAAGGCAATTCTCGTTCCTGGTGTTAACTGCTATCATTCACACCCAGTAGCCCGGCATTAGCTGGGAAGGGGAGTGTGTTTGGTGTTTGTATTAGATATTGTGTTGTGAAAGACGATTTGGAATGTGAGTGTTATTGTGGAATGCCAGGTTTGATCACATGCATTGATATGTCGATGGACGTAATATCTGTATCGTGTAAATGGTTTAAATTGTAAAAGGTTATGTATCCTGAGTGTTTATTATCTTAAATTTTAAGGTTAATATCGACTGTTCAGAAAGTGCATGGCACCGTTAGTAATGACTGTGGTTTAGGTGTGATCTGGTTTGAGGTTATGTCGTAGAGCCTACCTACTATTTTGTTTCGTTACGTTTACGTTTTTTTTTGTGTCACATTCTGTTAGTGTGATTTTTTAAAATTCCTTTGAGGAGTGCGTTTACCTGCTGGAAACGCACATCTCAAAACAGCATAATCTTCCAAAACCTTCAAGAACCGGTAAAGTGAACACATTTTTAATTATCCCAGTCCCCCCCCCCCAATTTTTGCCAGTTTTGTTCACAAATAAAGAGGGCAATGTAACTCACCCGCGAAACTTGGTATAAAGGTGGTATCAATAAAAAGTACAACATCGTTAACCGTGTATACCTACCACATTTTTAACCAGCTGATTCTTTAACTGAGGTGGTTAAAACATTCCCACATTGTATGGAACCCAAAAGTTTATTACCATGTTAATATCAGCTCAACAAAGGACCCCTCAAGCCAGAAATCCAATCCATGTGTGTCAATCTGTCTGCCCTGTTACCTTAAGATCTGTCTTATCCATTCGTATATGCCCGTATCTCCATAGTGGTCTCTTCCCTTCATAATTTCAGACTAATACTTTTCTTCACCCCCATATGTGCTGTATGTTCCATCCTCAGCCCATTTGTTGTAATCAATTTAATAGTATTTTGCAAAGAATATAAATTGTGAAGCTTCTCATTATGCAGTTTTCTCTAACCAGCTGTTACATCATGACTGTTTAGTAAAAGTATTTTCCTTAGTAACTTGTGCTTAACAACCCCAGTTATGTTGTCAGTTTATTGTTTGTGTCTGTCATACATACACACACACACAAAAATTGAATACAGCATGTTTTGTAATTCCAACGATACAAGCTATAATGTCTCCAGAAACTTTAAGAATGGTCTGTTTTGCATACATACATTCAGTTATGAGTTATGGGATAATTTTGGGGGGGAATCAACCATATAGTGATAAGATTTTCAAAATTCAAAAAAGGGTGATTAGAATTATCACAAATTCAAGAATGAGAGATTCATGTAGGGAACTGTTCATAAAATTAGAAATACTGCCCTTATATTCTCAATATATCTTCTCAATATCAATATTTGTGATAAAAAACAAACATTTATTTTGTACAAATATTCACACAAGATTTAAAACCAACTTACATCCACTCACAGCTAATCTAACGAAGTTCTGAAAGGGAGTGTACTACTCAGGAATTAAAATTTTTAACAACCTTCCTCACAATATGGAAGACTTAGCTAATGAGATAGTACTGTTTCGGAATGCTTTAAAGAGGTTTTTATGTATAAATTCCTTTTATAATAGTAAAGAATGTTTTAATTATCAGAGATATTCCATTGAAAACTGAATTAACAGTTGGTTTTAGGTGTTTTTTTATTGTACTTTTATTTATAGCTAAGATTCTTCCAACACTATGTATATGATGTTAGTATGTATGTAACAATGTCTCTATCCAGAGGATTGTATCCTAATTTGGATTTATAGAATGCAAATAAATTACATTACATTACAAACACATTAAATTTTCCATATATTTTAAGGATCTGTTAGCAACTTTATGTGGCTGTCCATTGTTAAGGAAGGAAAAGTAGGTTTATGAAATCAGTTGACCTTTGTATATATATGTGTGTGTGTGTGTGTGTGAGGGAAAGAAGGGGTTGCCTGCACGTGTGTGTGTGTGTGTGCACACACATGCTTGCACATGTATGCATGTGTACATTGCACATACCAGTGTTCCTCTTCAACTTGTGAACCACTTAACTGATTTCCAGTAAATTTTGTGTGAACATTTTGCAATTTAAGGCCACTCCATACTATCACCTTTAATTTTCTGTAATAAGTAAATGTGACATACTCAGTTGCTATTCAGTGAAAGTGAATCAGTGAGTGGATTTATGACTCCAAACCTTGATACTAAATAGTAATGAATGGTCAGCTTCATACCTTTGCCACTTTACCCATGAAGAAGAAGCTGTAAGTATCCATTTGATAGGAGTCTGAGTGAGCCCTAAAGTCAGCCTGGATTTGGCAGCAGAAAGAAAAAATTGTAACTCTGCGAAGAACTGAACAATGATCATCCACACTGTAGCCAGTAACTGTACTGTCTCAGCTGTCGTGGCTTATTTATAATTATTGACCATAGTATAAATACTTGTAACTTTGCTAACAGATGTCTTCGTCATGTTGTAAAAGTATTTTAAGTAATTGATGTAAAATAAGGACTGATGACATCTCAACAGAAATAGATTTATAATATAATTTTACTTACTAGTTTAAGTGTTTTAAATTGGATTGTAATATATATAAAATTATGATTTTTAAATTGTAGACAATTGACTATTGACTGTATATTGGTCATGTATGGTGTTGAATGACTCGTCTCATATCCAGTAGCCAGTATAGCTATATCATGGATAAATGAAACACCCTGTATATGTATGTATGTGTGTATGTATATGCAGCACATAGACACAAACGTGAATTTTGTAAGGGTCCACAAATTTTCCAAAATACAGGAGCCACCTCAAATGCCAGAAGGGCAACACAAAACAAGTTCCATGCAGGGGACCTGCAATTCTGGGATGATCTAAGAACGTTGCTTTTATCTGTTGCTTTTTGCTTGGTGAATGTGAAATGATAACACATTTTTGTATGTAAGGAAAACCTGCAGTAAATATGCTGAAAATATTAAGTAGCATCATACAAAATTTAGTTGTCTGGGCAACCAGGCAGCCTGGGTTTGTGCACCCGTGATATATTATGTCCTAGGTGAATTACAATGTTTTACATACTCTTGGCATTCTTTTGGCTTTGTTGTTATCAGTGGTACATTAGATGAAATAGTTATGTAGACATACAGCAACAGAGTATTACATTTTTAGTTACTGCAGAATTTTTCACATTGAAATATAATGAACTGGGTAACAGTGTGTGCAAGCTATAATTGCATTTGCTTCAGACAGCCTGGTTCATATCAATGGGACTTATTGATGATGAACTCCAAGAAGTCAGTAAACTCTGCCAGCATGTCATCACGGGCAGTAAACTTGTCTCTTGTGTGCAAACTATGGTCCGAGTAGAAATAAGGTTAGTAGATGGATCAGTATAGTGTATTATAAGAGGTGTGCATTTCAGTTTTTGGTGTTTGATTAGTCACAGTTTATCACTCGTTTTAAAATACTGACATTAGGAAACAACTGTGCAAATAATGTGTTTTCATTGGAGTGCCACTGTTCATGATATGTTAATAGTCCCATGTATTTATTAATTACACACTATAGGTCCCGTGTAAGGGACAGAAATATGAAACATACTTCATTCCAGGTATATTTTGTGCAGTATTAGGGACATTTTTATGTAAAGGTACATTTTTGCCACAACTAGGAACCACTGGACTGATTTTGTAAAATTTTGTCAGCAATCCTTGCACAAATTTGTTTAGGTTATGTTTATCCATAGCCTTGTCTCTGTGTCTGAATGTTTACTGCCTACTGTCACCATATAAATCATGAGACAGAATTTTTTTGAATAGAGTATGGGGGACTGTTGCCTAAATTTGTTTGGCAGTTCCAGTTTTCAGCTGTATTTATCCATAATGATGGTCACTTAAGGCCATAAATAGATATTTTATGTGTATATTATAAACCATTCATAAAATTTTGTAAAACAGGGTGCTGTGAATTCCACTGGAAATGTTGTACACTACATAATGACATTCACCATTTCGTCTTGTTTAAATTGTGGTCTTTTGAGTTGCAACTGGTGCAATATCAGAGGTGATTACCAGTGAATCAGAAGAGCTGCTGCTTTGGTCTTCAAGGTAGAAGTGTTTTACTTGTAAGAAGTGAGAAGTTTTGTCTCTGCACTTTGGTATGGGCAGGGTATAAATAACTTCACTCTGTCACCATGAGTTTCCAGATAAGGATTGTCTTTACAAGATTTGGCACACATTTATATTATGCGTGTTTGGGTTATAACACCATGTAGTGTCACATGGGGTTACCAGTGTTTCAGAGACACATGCTGCCTCCATCTTTAAGGTAAATTTTCAATGCCATGTACACCTCATTAGAAATTTTAGGTTCTCAAGTTGGTGACTATGAATATTACTGTCTTCTGGGATATGACGCTGTATAATCTGGTAGCTAGTTGCCAACAGATTGGAGGAATTTAGGGTTAGAAAAATACAGTCCGGTCATAATTTACACATGGGTTACATTCCCATAGCATGGACATAAACAGAGATTTGCAAACATTAAGGCCAATTATCCTGTGTGAACATACGGAATGCTAGTTTTAATTTTTATGCATATAATAAGATTTATTTATTATTACTGCTTATATTCTGTGGGCTGGATAGCTCAGTCGGTATAGTGACTGACTACGGGCTGGACAGTCCAGGATCGAATCCCGGTGGGGAGATTTTCCGCCTGTCCAGACCAGCCCTGGGGCCCACCCAGCCTCCTGTACAATGGGTACTGGGTCTTTTCCAGAGGTAAAGTGCGGTCAGGACGTGCTGCTGACCACTCACCCCCTTCTAGTGTCATGGTCATGGAAGAGTAGAGCTATACCTCTACCCACCCTCTGGGCCACACCGGGGCTGTAATGGGAACACTCCTTATATTCTGAGGGTGCATTATTTCAAAATTATGCAAAATAAGACACATTAATCAAGAGTGCACTGTAGTTCTTATGCTTGTATTCTAAAAATAGAAGCAATAGGTTTGTCAAAACTGTTGGAACCTAGCTGCCAGACTGCACGGCATTACATACCGAAAGACAGTAATTTTCATAATCTTGTGTTCGTCATGAAGACAAGAATAGGATGTAATAACTTAATGTTTGGCACAAATAATATGACACTGATTTAACTGAAAAATCTGTTTTTGTTTAGGCGTACAGCATTTAAGCACATTGTAGCATGCATTCAGTTTCCCAGCAACTATCCTTCCTCACCTCTGCTTATTGAACTGAAGAGTAAAACTCTATCAGATAAGCTGCTAGATGGTTTGACTAACGTTTGTGAGCAAGAAGCAAAGAAGATTCTAGGTAAACCACAGGTTTGTACTCTGATTCAGTGCATCACAGAACCTGATACATGAACTTGTTTTGTTGGTATGTGTAGGTTTTAATGTACTTAAACTCATGATTATAAACTGTATCTGTAAACCTTGTAATATTTAATGTATTCCGTACATTGTAACTTGTATTTAAAGTCTTTGTATTCCTTGTGTAGGTCCTTATGGTTCTAAAATTAATTCGTAACTTCATTGATGAGAATCCTTTGTCTTGCTGTTACAACGAGATTGCAGCAATAAAGAAGGATCTGTGTGAAGCAGATGAACTGAAATTAAAACAGAAAACATCATCTCTAAGTTTGAAGATATCACAAGGAAAATACTACTTTAAGACTAGGATTCTTGTACCTGACAATTACCCAGAACATTCGATCAGGTAAGATGAGAAGCTCGTGGTTCAGATGTCTAACAGTGATTTAAATTAGTATGATTTGAAATGCTGCTTTTATGCATGTGTTAATTTCCTCAACAGGAACCTTAGAAGGGTCATATGTTTTGTTGACAATTGCCAGAATGACAAAGCCTTGTATTAGTCGAGCCACACAATCTAATACATATACTCCGCAGACTAAATTTGCTTTTGGATAATTCTCAGTGGACTGTGTCACATGGAACTGATTACCATATCCAGTTTAATTCACAGTAATCAGTATTTTAATTCACAGCTGGTGTAAAAATTTGTCATTGTAAATTCTCCCTTTTCCACATGTTTGTACTACAAAATTCAACAAATATTGTACTTTAAGTTTCTGTCATTGTCAGATACTGTGTGGCTTCTTATTGCTCTAGGTGAGGCAGCATTCAGTAATACTACCTTCTTCTCGTTGCTTGCTTCCTGCTTGTTTCCAGTTGCAAACAACACTGTGTTATTACACAGCTAGCCTCACAACTGAAAAGGTGGCCTTCATTTAAAGATGGCAATGCTGCCTTCAAAAAAAACGTTGAAAAATCTCCATACCTTAACAGTTCTGGTTTGTTCACTCTTTTTTTTTTTTTTATCATATTCAATACTGTGAGACTTGTGGTAAAAGTGTGTAGGGCATAAAATGTGTGTTTATTTTTCTTTAGAACATTAAGAACAGTTATAGCTCTGATGAATAATTTGTAAGTTACATATGGTACATGTCTACCACGTGTGTCTTCATGTAACTTGTCTGGTATTGCTAAATTGTACCCAGAATCAGAATATTTTGACAGATTTTAGTAAAACTCCACAGTACTGAATTCCATGAAAGTCTGTTCATTTGTTTGTAATGTATGTGCATACAGACATACATGACACAGCCAGTAGGTGCATTTCTGTGTCTTCTCATTCTGATTGCACCAAAAGATATTCGGATCTTTCTACTACTGATGATATAAACATGGCATAGTGAAGCACAGTAAAATTGAGCGTAGCATGAAGTAAATGTGCCTGTAGCATAAGTTGTCTGGTCCTGAGAATACAGAATGAAAACTAACGAAAAGTTCCCTCTTATTAATGGGAACTGTTCAACATAGAAACAAGAGAGAAGAAAAGATTTAACAAAGACTGCTTTAATGTGTGTTTCATAGTCTGATTGTCTGAATTTATCTCAAATGTGCCTTCTACAAATGAGAAAGAAAACTAAACCTGAGTATCAACAGCACATGTGCAGAATGTTTTAATACTTTGAAGACACAAGTTAGTCTACGTTATACATTAAGATTTGTTTTATGCCTCACAGAGAACAGTGTGTTTCCATTAGAAATTGCAACTAATTAATGTTACAGGAAACTAATCACTGCTTGTTTTGAAAATCAAACAGAACACATTAATAACTTGTGTGGGCAAAATGCAGAGTTTTGGTGTTAAAAACTAATGATGCATACCCAAAGACTATACTAATATATTAACTTACAGAGGCTCTATGTATTACTCAGTATACTTACTATATAGTATGAGTGTGTGTGACTTTTGATTCAGATCCTAAATACCTGAACATTTCAATATATGTACTATGAAAATATATATCATCAAACAACAAGTATGTTATTAAATGAAAACCCGTTCATGCACCTGGGGACTCCCAAATAACTAGGTTTTACTGTATGTTACTTTGTTATTGTAAGACAATCCCACATTTTTAAGATTCAGAAGTAAGTAAAGTAACTATAATACATAAAATAAATTTCACATTCTCTTAAATGCAGTACTATTAATGTTTAGTTAGCCTTTTCTTCAGCCTGGAAGATGATGAAACAAACTTTCCTCCACTCTTTCAACGTTACTTTGTTGGGCAAAGCAAAGAAATTGCAAGACAATGCACTGAACCTCCAATTAAACCTAAAGAAAGGAATCGTACTCCATTCAGACCGTCACCATCACTGCAGCCTGTTGTGTCATTCCTCGTTGCATCGGTTAAGCAGATCCCACAGGAGAGTTGTCAGCTGTGTAACAAGAAGTGCCTTCCACAAGATCCAGAGGTAACAGTTGATCTCACAGCTGTTTGTTATTAGCATTGCAATTATACAGCTTCCCAGGGTAAAATTCCAACTGGTGGGCAGTTGCCTGTTCACCAGTCTACATGGAATTATGTCCCAGAAGACTTGAATCTTCGCCTGCACTGCTGTGAGAACATCAGAACTTGCATGCACATAATGCATGTAAGCAACTAAGAAAGTTGGTCCAAATGGTAACGCTTCTAAACTGTATCTAGGGAGTGCTGAGTTCCATTCTCAGATGGGATTGAGGTTGTTCTTGTTTTTCATCAGTCCTTCCAGACATATGCCAGGATAGGACCTAAAATTATGCCATGACTGTTACCTTCAACATCCCTCACAATCATTAAACAACCTACCACTTGACACCTTATAGTCTGAACCATTCTCTTTGTCATTAAATAAACCATTAATTAATAAATGAAATAAACTGAGGTGATGCCAAACAATGCAACTGTGTGAAAATTTGTTTTTTGTAGTTGGTTGAAACAGACGAAAATGCAGAGAGTCATGTGGAAAGGATTTACTGCAGCCATCTGTTTCACCTGCATTGTCTCATTACCTACATGAAGACTCCTCCTTTTCAGGGTATGTACAAAAGCTCCAGTTTAAATTAGCACTTTTTTTTTGCAGCATAAGCTCATTTTACCCTCTCCACATTGAATCACATTGAAAGAGACATGACAGGTGATGTATGTATCACGTAACAGTGAGGCATGTTCGTGCAACCATTACTACAGTGGAAAAGCAATAAGTATTACATAATCTGAGTGTGTATTTGTAGCCTCAGGTATCCAGCATGCAATGTGCATACACCATACTGTCATCTGTGGCCTGCCCATCTCTACAATATTTTTCCACATTATCTCATAAATGGCACAAGTTCTGAAAAAAGTTATTGAACATAAAATGAGTGTTTTGATTGTCTCTATGATATTTTCTAACACATTTACCATTTGAAGAAGATTTGAGCAAGATATGATAAAAAATGTATATTGGTATTCATGTAAAATACCCATTATTCTTGTCCAATTTTAATGAAACTTGAAATTTCTTGACAGATTTTCGAAAAATACTCAAATATCAAATTTCATGAAAATCTGTCCAGTGGAAGCCAAGTTGTTCCCCATGGACAGATGGACTGACAGACATGACTCAGCTAACATTTGCTTTTCACATTTCTGTAACTGGGCCTAAAATGATGACATTATGCCATGGTGCTGTTTAGAGGATACAGAGGTCAAAGCTTCAGGCCCTGGTATAACTTGCAGATGCATGTTCCCCATCATTCTATGGCTCCCTCACTGCCTCAGAAAGAGTACCTGATATCCATTTAGTAACAACTAGTTGGAGAGCTGGGGGTTATTTTGCACTTTGCAACAAAATACTTTGCCATCTGTGATTCAGTATTAAGAAAAGTAAAGCTGCTGCTCTTACTACTACATTGATGGTAGTGGTGTTGACAGTGTTAATAATTTATTCTTAAGCTCTGTTAGGAACCTGCACAAGGCTTTCCTGCCTCCTGTTAGACGTCTTAAATTTTTAAGAATAAGTTAAACAATGTGTTACAGGTGGTAAGAAGTGCCCAAAATGTGGGCAACAAATTTACCATGACAAGTGGCGTGTAAGTGAAAAGCTTGCAGAAGAGCGATGGGCTCATCAGCAGGCAAGGGAGCGAGAACTGAAAGAAGTGGCTGAGTTTCTTGAATAGAAGACGACATTACCTTCTTGGTTTCCTGAAACTTGAAGATGGGACCGGCAGGTTGTCCCAAAAACGTCGATAAGGAATTACCACTACTCACTGCATAATAGCCCAGAAGAGTGCAGTTCTTGCCATTGCCGTTTTGCTTACTGAACAAAGTACAAATGATGCTGCACCAGTGATAATATCATCATGTGGTGTCAGTACACGTTCATGCAGGTAACTTTGGTCACATATTATTTTATTACTTGGGAGAAGGGGAGACAAGATTTTGTTGACCAAGTTAATATCACAGCATTGGATTAATGTATTGCAGTACTGTTGATAATATCACAGTTATATAATCTTTTGTAATTACTTTTTATATTTTGACACTGCATTAACAGTTTTAAACGCGTGACTGCTTCGAATTTAGTTGTATATAAATCTTTTGAGAGAGATGTGAATTATATTTGCTTAACAGAAACAGTAAAATTTTGGTTGTCCAGAATTAAATTCAGCTCAACTTAAGCAGTAATTTTTGTATCTGAATGAAGATAATTTGAGTATGGCCATCTCAAACTGGGGACACTGCCAATGTATTTTTGCCTATCAAATTTGCTCTTAAAATAGCTTAATATGACTCTTACACAAACAGTGTAACTGTTACATGAAATACAAATAACTATTCTTTTGAATCAAAGGTGTTATCAAAGCAGGTCTGATTTTGTTTATGCAAACAATGTGCATGTAGGTAATTAATGAAATACAAGGGTAATAATTTATCTCCTTGAAATGTAAACTAGCATTAACCCTTACCCTGCTAACATGGAGAATATGGTGAGCTAATAATGCCAGCAGATAGCAGATGGGATTTAATTTGGTGTTTAAAGGGTTAATTAACAATGAAACCATAATTTTCTACATGGACATGCCAGTGAGGAATACACAACTGCAAAGAACATAAACAAGGACATCTTGCCACTTGTTTTTATATTAGCTTATAAGGTACTCTTCTAAAATTCCCACATACTTTAAACCTCTGTTCCTCTTAACACAGTAGAACATAATAAAATTCCAAGGATTCTGCCCATTCTAACATAGTAAAACTAATTGAAAACTGGACTGACCACAGCATGGTGTTTTAAATGGTACAAAGTGTTCAAATTAATTTTCTTTACTGTACTTGCAATATTCATTCAATTCATTATTTTGAATTATTCAATAAAAAACACTTTGTGTCTTATGGAAGGGAATTAACTCAAGCATTGCTGCGTGCTTGCGACGATAGCCCCACAGGAAATGGTCAATGAGGACTGAGTTGACAGTAAGATCTGAATGACCTTCAGATTTCAGTAGCTTTCGAGTTTCATCTGCAATCATTTCCACAGCCTGAATTGAACAGCCACGAATTTCAACTTCACATTCACTTCCATTCTCAAGAAGGTTGTCTGCAACAGACGCAAATAACAGCCGTTTATTGGTTGGGTGATAACTCCATGTGGTAAGTGGGAATCACTGTCTTTAGGGTCTGTTATTGCTTACCAGATTTTAGTAAGTCCATCAGCTCATCACTATATTTTAGTGCTCCGTAGTGAACCAGAACTTGTGGAATTCTGTAAACAGGACAAACATAAAACTATGACAAAGTAACAAAATATGCATGAAGGTCTTCAAGCATAACATTTCATTGTGTGTAATGAAGCAGTAAAGGATTTGGAGGAAGGTTTCAAAAAAAGACTGTTTGCATTGATAATGAAGATTCTAAATTTCAAGCTACATCATCTTACCTGTAGTCAGCAAACATAGTTATGGTGTCAATATCATTAAACTGACCCAAACCTTGACCACGAAAACATGTCCAGATATCACCAACCAGTATCTGTGCCCGTTTATACATTGCAACTGTAATACAAACACACACATGCTTATCACTGTTGTACCTGGTAATTAACCCATGGGCATGTCATTTTGTATATCTATATGGGAAAGCAGCTGTATTTCGTACTGGAAGAGTGAGAACCAGAAGCAAAGAGGTCACATGGGAGACCTAGGCTTAAACAGGAGGATAATATTAAAATTGATTTTAAGATGCAAAATTTTACCAACCTGCTGTGAAGCCTCATTCCATAAGCAGAGGAAATTAGCAGGGATCATCAGTGTGGGTTTCAATGTAACAGATCAACTGCTGCTACATTTGTCAAATATTTCAGAAAAAATGGGCAGACAATGACACACTGCATCAGCTATTTATCAACTTCAAGAAAGCCTATGATTCAGTTAGGAGGAAGGTCTTGTATAATATTCTCATTTAGTTTGGTATCCCCATGAATCTAGTAAGCCCAATAAGAATTAGTTTAAAGGAATCCCATAGCAGAGTGTGGGTAGGCAAGCATTTTTCTGACCATTTCCTATTAAGAATGGTCTGAAACAAGGAGTTGCTTTGTCTCCATTGCTTTTCAACTTTGCTGTAGCGTATGCCATTAGGAGGGTTCAGGTAAACCAGGAGGGCTTTAAATTAAATGGTACACATCAGCTTCTAGTTTATGCTGATGACAATACATTGGGTGGAAGCATGCAAACTATAAAGAAAAATATAGTTGCTTTAGTGGTTACTAGCAGGGAGACTGGTCTAGCAGTAAATGCTGAGAAAACTAAGTAAATGATCACGTCTCAAGATCAGAATGCAGGACAAAATCACAATATAAAGGTTTATAATAAATCCTTTGAAAGGATGGAACAGTTAAAATATTTGGTAACAACCCTAATGAATCAAAATTCCATTCAGGAGGAAATTAAGAGCAGATTGAAGGCAGGGAATGCCTCCTACTGTTCAGTCCAGGATCTTTTGTCTTCCAGTTTGTTATCCAAACATAAAAAGATTACAATATACAGAACTATAATTTTGCTTGTTGTTTTGTATGGGCATGAAACTTGGATGCTCATATTGAGGGAGGAATGTAGGCTGAGGGTGTTTGAGAATAGGATTCTGAAGAGGATATTTGGGCCTAAGAGAGAGAGAGAGACGTGGTAACAGGGAGTGGGGTAAAACTACATAATGAAGAGCTGACTGATCTGTACTCACCAAATATTATTTGAGTGATTGAATCAAGAATGGGATGGGTGAGGCATGTATTGGGGGCGAGAAGTGCATACAGGGTTTTGGTGGGGAAATCTGGGGGAAAGAGACCACTTGGAGAACCCAGACATAGATGGGAGGATAATATTAAAATGGATCTTGAGGAAGTGTGCTGGGGGCATGGACTGGATTGATCTGGCTCAGGATACAGACAGGTGGCGGGCTCTTATAAAAGCGGTAATGAACCTTTGGGTTCCATAAAATGCTGGGAATTTCATGACTAGCTGAGAACTGGTTAGCTTCTCAAGAAAGACTCAGCTCCATGGAGTTAGTTGGTTGGTTGGTTGGTTAGTTAGTTATAGGGTGTGCAGTGAATTCATCTGGCCACATGCTGGGACCATTGGTAGGGTCATGTAAAGACAATAATGATCCTTTGGGTTCCATAAAGAGCAGGGAATATCCTGTAACATGTAAGTTCTTGATAATGGTTGCACATAATGAAAACTCACTCACATTTTCCAGGACTTTTTTATCATAACACCATATTTAACAAAAAACACGAAGTTTCAAAAAAGTCCTGGTAAACGTGATTTTGGATATGGAATTTCTTGAACAGCTGATCAGCTATTAGCTTATCAAGGAGCCTGTTTTATGCAGTAAGTTACTAACTTCATGATGCATTGTCCTAGGAGGTCATGTATGGACACCAGAATTTCATTACTATAGTGACGAAGGACCCAATTATGAGCGTATTCATTGCAGTCTTCACCTTCATGCTGTGTTCCTTGAAGATCCATTTTTATGTTATTCTCTCATCTATGCCAAGATCTCCTACATAATATTGGTGTTTACAGATCAATATTTTATATGCATTTCTCATCTCCACCAGTATGTTCCATGTTCCATACATCTCATACGTTTTGGTTGAATAACCCCAGTAACTCCACCAGTGAAGGATAATAATACCATGGATACTACGGAAATGAAGTATGATACTACAGTTGTGTGTGTAGTGGGGGAACTTTATTCCAACCAAAAGATGGAAACAGCAGGCACCCACACATCACGCCACATGAAACAGCCCATAAAACCATCATTACAAGGCTGACTGCTGAGAGAAATCCAAATCTCACACCAGCATAAGACTGATTGTAATGATGCAAGTACGACTGTACATGGGTCTGATGGTAAAATTTTGGTGAAAATATAATGCTGTAAAATGGCAGATTATTCAGTGACTGCTGTACAAAAGTTGCTTTCATAAACACCATTTTGGTTCTAATGACATCTTTTTTGTGTGTTGACCTACAGAAGAGAATACCCAAAAGCCATATATAAATTGTATAATCTATCTTATATCACGCACTTGGTTTATGGTGAGTGAAGTACCTTCATGTTTTGTTGCCTTTGTTGCTAGGTTGCCACAAACAGATGGCAGTAATCCAATAGATGCAGGTAACACTTACTTTGTGTTTGTGGTTACCAGATTACATTAAAAAATACAGTTTCAGTGACTGAGAGGTAATGATAACATCAATGTTTATGTGTAGTGAATCTCAAAGCTTGGGTTTAATTGGATTGTTGTTGTTGCCTGTCACAGCTGTTTGGAATGTAATATGAGCAGACATTTTTAAAAAATATAATGAAAGAGTTATTGAACTCTAAAGTTAAATACATTTATTGGTTTCATAAAGAGTGTTACTATCAACTATCAGTTATTATCATTAATATATAGGGTATCAATATATGTACTGCCCATCCCAAATTTCATCTTTCAAAATGCAGAAAATCAGATTAATTATCTCTTTATCCTACAGCCTACTAATTAACAGAACATTTCATTCCAGTATTTCCAAGTTATTTTTCACAGTTCTATGTGAATTGACTTGATATGTAATGCACTTACATGACAAAGTTGTGCTTAAAATGTTAACGTTTATGTTCATGATATGCATTATCAATGAAGAGTTCTGTCATATTATGGAGAATTTACAAAAAAAAATACAATAAAAAATTGCTGAAAACTGAAGTTGTGTGATTTTTTATTTCTGAGACATGTTTCACTTTTTCCCTCAAAAATGTTGGGTTTCAGCTATTTTTACTAGAAAATAATAATTTAATAACTAGTATGGTAATGATTGCAACAATCATCATGAATGACGAAATGCCTGATAAAAGACAAGTTGGCTTAGTGCATGAGAATTATGTTAGCTCCATCATATGATGGGTTCATGTGTGGTATAATTAAGAAATACAACACACAGAATTATACCTCAAAAATAAAAATAATCCCTTTTACAGGAAAATAACCTCTAAGAGTGAAAACTCCTAGGATCATAAAACTCCTGCACTAAACTATGAGCTGTAGTGCTTGTATGTTAATGTACAACTGCACAGATTTCAGCAGTTCTCTGGACTGTAAGAACCATATTACTAGGGACACTGTGAAGGCAGACATTCCTCAAATCCTATGCAATAATATCTGTACTTTGGTTTTTGTATGGGTCTGAATGTTGGGTGACAAACTGGATATGAGAAGAATGGAAGTCACAGAAATGTGATTCATTGTTGGTAGCAGATATAAGATATTAGAGGATAAGTGGCTATAAAAGATATCAATAAAATAACAGAATAATAAACATGAATGATTAGAACATCTTAAAAAAATGGAATAATTCCCTAACGTGATCAAGCCAATAGCTTAAACCCCTTGCAGATATTTTTAAATGTCAGCCTGTTATTAATGTTAAATAGCAGAAAGCCTTCACTATTGCAGTATGGTTCCAGAATATCTCTGCTGGTTCACATAAATAAATAAATTGCATTTGAATAATGGTTGACCAACTAGATGACACTTGCTTTATTATATATTGCTCAACATGTTTCAGACGTTAATACGTCCATCTTCAGGAGCTAGCGAGTACTTGTTGTGTTGTGTAGGCTG
>Ga0123354_10006214_pt1 | contig 17677 bp, 12 predicted proteins | sample TergutLab28metaG_2_FD_97872 | JGI IMG/M metagenome (GOLD analysis project Ga0123354, IMG submission 97872) | Labiotermes labralis P4 segment gut microbial communities from Petit-Saut dam, French Guiana - Lab288 P4 | ecosystem: Host-associated > Arthropoda: Insects > Digestive system > Gut ...
ACGACTGCGGAGTGTTGTAACGGGAACTTCCCAACTACCTGCACCTTTCGAGCCCAACCCCACCCTTCTACGGCCTCCCCTCCCTTCACAATGCCCTACTGAAAGTATGGAGGATATTTTGCCTCATTCAGTATAAATCACAATAAGATGTGTGCTTCACGTCATTTACCGGTGTCTTTGAAGGTTGAGACAGTTTAGGAACGAACTGTAAGAATAGGTTTCAATTGTACCTACAGGAGACTTTATATTTCTCCGGCTAGTAGGTCAGGAATGAGTGGATCTGTACGTCTACTCCCCCTGTATGCTTTTATGATGGGTACAGGAACAACATTACTTCTTACGATCTATTATTGCGCCTTTAGAGACGAAATTTGTACTGGCCTTGTGGTTCATAGTGCAGATTTTCAACATAAAATTTGATGTGAATCCTTTAGTATTTTCATAGATGAGGCAAGCAGAAAGAAAGACAGGCACTTTATTTCTTAAATTTGTCTCAAGCATTTTGAGTACAAAATAACGCAGCCCTGTAAAAATCTACTTATTCTGCTCCATCGCTCTATGAAGCTGCAAACTAATTGTTGAGAGTTAAATAAATTTTTCACTTGAAGATACATTTATATTACTTTCTTTGAGATACGAGCTAGTGATCATAAAAGAATATCCCACTGTGTTCATGTTATTTACCTAAAATCACAGATGTCGTATCTAGCACTGATTTTTGTACCGTCTCAAAAACGCTCCATCACCAAAACACACGTTTTTCAGCGGTGTGATTTAATACTTTCTGTCGCTGAGAAAAGCAGAGATTCTCTCGCTATGGGACAGGCTTTAAAAAATGGGGTCAGCTGGTGTGTAATATATGATTGTGAGTACGATCTCAGAAAAAGAATCAGCCCAATAATCATAAGTGTGCAGACAGAATACAACACACCAAACTCAGCATCATATCATGGAACTTCGTGGACTACCATGGGAAAGAGTTTACTCTTCATTTCACATGCCTACCGCGATAACCAAGCCGGTGCGTAAGGCTGACAACCTTACCAGCATCCTGTGCCGTTGTCATGTAATCTGGGAACCTTAACTCCCTGGAAACCTCTGGGCCACTTCGGGCCTGTAATGGGACTGCTTTACCTTTACCTTTACCGCGATAACCAAACTTCGCAGTTAAACATAACGAGTGTTTTAGCTGCTTTTCTAAGATGAAGGTACCAGTTCACAAAAATCCGTTTTGTTTCACGACTTATGTCGTAAAGTTTGTGTCTCATATGCAATAGCAGCAGGTTTGTTGCATCTCGTGCTGATGATGCTGACGTGTTCCTTGGCTGTGCAATATAGCCCACAGGTTTTCTTGGGGACATCTGAAATATAGCATAAATATTGTATACTTTCTCCTCAGCACCTGTCTTCTGTGTGTACCTTTACTGTCTGGAATGGAACCTGCTGTTTGATACCTTTTGACATAAATCGTTACCTTGTGTTGAAGACTGCCATCAGGAATTAACTACATTTACGTGTAAGAGACTATACTGGCAGAAAGTATATTTAGCGTACTTGTCATAGAGAAACACGCGTTGCTCCACTGGATTGCATATAACGTCTGCTGGTGACACTTATATATATGTGGCAGCCTGTGCGATATGCAAAGTGTGAAAGAGCCGATGAGCGAATTAAAATTTAGAAGGTAAGCGAGAGGAGGAATTTTCAGTTATCAGATAAATAAATGTCCACATTTTACGCCTATGTATTTAAATATTATACGCCTGCATAGCAAATGAGAAGAACAAATCATTTTATGTTATATAAGTTTATAATTCATTCTGATGTGTTAATTCCACCACTAAAGTAATCGCATACCTGGACCAAACACTTTGTCATTTTCCGGAACCATATAGTCAAATTCGCTCGTGTACTGTTCCAGTTCATCGATTTAGCTATTCCAAAGAAGCAAATAGAAGTCAAGGACTGGCAGATGGAGAGCTGTGGCACTGATCACAATGGACTTCAGCTGCAGAACATACACGTATCTAACAGCCAGAAGGATGAAATATTGGTAACTGGGAATGTGAATGTTAAGACCTTCCTTTCAGCACCCGTCACGGTAAGAATAGGTGAATTAGCGTCACAGGCACGACACGCATATTATGTATGATCAGACCTTTTGTGTTGGGTTCTACAAGAACAAGCAAATCCCAAAAATAATTGTTAATGTCGACAGTAAACGGAATTTACCGATTAGCTTCAGTATCCACTGATTGAAAGCAGATAAATTGTCCTTCTTGACACAGTGAAGTCATATTATTGAAGTGATGAGTATCAGTATTGTGTATTAAAATGCAAGTGTACTAATTACAATCGTGCCGAACCCCGATGGGCGTGAAATCTAAGGTGTATGTATTCGGCCGATCGATTGCTGGGATCGCGGGTTTGAATCCCGACGATGGCATGAATGTTTGTCTCTCGTGTTTGTTGTGTGTTTTGCATGTCTAGCGTCCTCTGCGACGAGCTGATCTATCGGACGCGCGTGTGTGTCTAATTTTTTGTGATCTATAAACTTCAACCATGCGGCGGCCTAATCCTGTTTTGAGCCATAGAAAAAGAGAAAAACCTTGCAGGTATAGCAGTTCGTAATGGGCTGGACATGAATCCTTACCTGTTGGAAAGCGGTTAGGTCAAAAATCGGAAAGGACTTGAGCAAGCAGCATTAAAACGGATCATAATAAAGTAGGTTTTCTTCTGATTCAGTTGATTCTGCTATATCACTACACACACGTTCTGGTTGAAGTGTTGGAACTTCGAAATTCAGATTTTTATTAGAAGCTGATAAAAAACTCAGCCTGTATGTAGCCCGCCTACACTTCCAAGTTCACGACAAACTGTCACTGAATCACATTACGGGTGAAGTGAATTCAGTCTTCATTTTCCTAAACCCTTTAACTAGTATGAATTAAAACGTTTTTCTCCTACCTTTTTCTAGGTCTCTCCAGTGGCTTCTTCTCTTCAAGTTTTTGAACTAAAGTTTTTAAAGCCTTCTAATAGAGTTCATACAGTCTGCATGCCCAACCAATCTACCGTACGTTTATTTTTTTAGTAATATATCAGAATATTACAGTGGGTCGGGTAGCTCAGTCGGTATAGCGACTGACAACGGGCTGGACAGTCCGAGATCGAATCCCAGTGGGGGAGAGATTTTCCGCCCGTCCAGACCGGCCCTGGGGCCCAACCAGCCTCCTGTAAAATGGGTACTGGGTCTTTCCGGGGGTAAAATGCGGCCGGGGCGTGCTGCTGACCACTCACCCCCTTCTAGTGCCGCGGTCATGGAAGAGTAGAGCTATACCTCCACCCAACCTTTGGGCCACACCGGGCCTGTAACGGGATCACTGTACCTTTTATCATAATATTACAATGTTAGATGCTAGTCATAGGGGTGCTAGGTATTTATCTGTTCCTCGAGTTAATTCCTTTCACAGTTTCACAATTCTTATCAGAAATATACATCTAAATGTACCTTTTTACTTTAGAAGAAGAGAGCCATTTTCCCACCTTGTACAGCGCAGATAAAGTCTAGTTTTATAGACAGTGGCGGGATGACAAAATATTCTGACGTTAATATCTGCCATATTTCCATGCATTTAATCTGCTCTTACCATCTTTGTAAAAGTGATTTTAATGTGTTACTCTCTTCTTCAAGAAGCTAGAATTTATCAAAATTTGAAGGGACCTGTCAGTTACCTTTACAGCATAATTTTTTCTGCAATCTGACGTGTTTCGATTTCCTGCAAAAGCAGGACAATTTATCTGCTTCAAATCGCCCTGACAGACTCTGGGCCGACACAGCCTTCTGTTCATTGGTTACTTGCGGGAGAGGTTCTTCGTCTGGTGTAAGGCGGCTAGGGCGTGAAGCTGACTACTCATTTCCGACTAGTGCCGAGGTTAAGAATGAGAGGAGCTATATCGCCACTCTTCTTTATAACTTCATTGCGTGCACAGGAATAACTTCAAGTATATTCTAGTTTTTAACATGGTTAATGAGACCCACAATATACTTAGTAGAACTATTTCCTTCGTTTTCTCTAGATCAGCTACCTTTCTAGCACGTATCAAAATACAGACGTTTTGCTTTACCATATATGTGTACATACATACATACATACACGCATTCTGTTGTCTGTATTACGACAGGTCCGTAGCCTCTTCCAAAGCAAGTTCTCCACAGAGTGCAATCTAAGCTTCCTCTCTCAATTTCCGGTAGCCTCTCTTAAGGTCATCCAGCAGATGCGTACTTCTTCTTCCTCATCTTCCTATCACTTCTAGTCTTCCCTCTACCTTTTCTTCGCCATGTGTTTTAGTAGGCAGTTCCTACGTAAGATTTGACCAATCCAGTTAACCTTCCTTCACACACACACACACAAACACACACACACACACACACACACACACACACACTCTCTCTCTCTCTCTCTCTTCACTCAAATTATAAGGCAAGCACAAACAAAAAATTGTGTTGTTTGGAGCAGGCAAAGGTGTCAATGAAGCGCCGAGTGCTAGGGGTGTGGATAACCGTACCTTGCATTAAGGACTTTGGATCCTGCACCTACGAAGACTTATGCAACTATGGTTATGCTGAAGATGAGACATGTCCTGCATCCTTTGTTCAAAATCACGTTCCTTGTCGCTGCCCTGTTGCAAAGGTATGAAATTACGCCTCACTTAATTTGTAATTGTTCAGACTAAGTTTTAGTTATTTGTCTGCAACATTGTTTGTGTTGATTCCAGGGGCTGTACATCATCCCTAGCGACCTGAAAATATCTGCAGCTGGGACGCACTGGGGGAGCATTGTTAAAGGCAAATACCGGGCGACAGTTCATTTCTTTACCAATAAGTCAGAACTGGCCTGCTACGAAGCCTCCTTCACTCTAAAAACAGTCAAAAAATGAGCACAATTCAGCAACCTGTAATTCTGAGTGCACCCAGAAATTAAGCGAATAAAGAAAATATACTCGTCCATAATTTGCAACATATGTTTAACTACAAACATAACACTACCCCTCTTTGATGTTTGTGTGACCGTGCATCACTGACACAATATTATAAACAGCCAACTAGTTGCAACAATAACAATATTATTGATAATTTTAACCAGTACAACATGTTTCGGGCGATAATTTCGCCCGAAGCAATTTGAGCTGATTGAAATTATCAATAAAATTGTTATTGTTGCATCTCTTTGGCTGTTTGTATTATACTACTCCCTCTATTCACCCGGCCCTATCGCCTTGACAAAACAACATCTCTGTGTCTGATGCAAAAAAGAAAAAAATCGCAAATTTACTGTACTTGGGTGGCCTTCTTCACATCTCTAACGGTCCATTTAAAAGAACTTTACATTCGGGGCCGGCCAGTTCCTGTTCATGCAGCATGGTCCCAAGAAACGTTTAGCTACATTTTACCTCCCGCTCTACCCTCATCATTGCATGGTAGAATCTGCGTCGCTATGTAATACTTATAAGCACAATACGAAAGGAAGTATATATATATATATATACATATCTACTTGTTTTTCGTTTCCATTGAAAACAAACGAAAATCTCAGTTACTTATCACAGTTTGATGGCAACAGTTAATGAGATTGGAAAGCATGCTTCGGTTGATATTGTGCTGCAACCCGCTGGCAGAAAAGTATTTACTTTTCACGACGCGGTAACACTGCTGATTCTACAAAACTGCTTTTTACACGGCTTAAAGAATGGATATCCAACCTGCGGCCGGTCATTTTGTGTTATGCAGCCCAAGACCACGTTCGTAAAATACATGTGTGTTATAGAGAATGGACAATAATTTAAGAGTTTAGGCACACCACGTAGTCTATACTAATTTTCACACATGAGACCAGCCTATATTAACGGCTATATCCTTTTACCAGAAACAGTTGGACACCCCTGATCTAAAGAGTTTTCAGCCCTAAGGGATTCAACGGACTGTTCCAGAGTTAAGTGCAAGTGAAGGAGCACGCAGTATGTTAACAGAAAGGCACTGTTTTTTTTTTTGGCTGAGAAAAGCACCCATATTATTATTATTATTATTACTATCTGTCTTATTAACTCGTGTTGAACACTGTAGAGTAATACCACCTCAAGAGTTAAATAACGAAGGTGAAGGCAAGTACATGTATTGCCTAGAGCTGAAATGTACTGTCATTTAAGAACTTCCTATGTTGCATGTACTTAAGATTACAGATCTTTTTATGGTCACATACAGCAAACCCGAGAAATTCAGTCGCTTGAGGACATGCAGTGTGTGAGGAATGACTCCTGTTGTGGATATAGTGACAGGTAAGCTGTACACTGCTTCTACTCTTGCCATTGTCGTCGCACCTCATTGCTTAATGCTGCATATCTTCGAATTTTTTTTCCCGATATGAGCAATTTGTAAATTACCCGAATTTGGTAGGTTGACATCAATTAAATAAACAATTTTGTTGGTTTTCTCAAAGAGTGTGACGTCAGGGCTGTTATGCGAGACAGTTTTATCGTTAAGTATTTCCTTGTCCCAACATAAACGTGCCAGATTATTCTCTTAACACCTTTGATGGGTCGTACTTATAGTAGGGGTTACTTTAATTTAGTACAGAGTGCTTTACAGCCAGTTCATCGCGAATTGTTGCAACATTATCGTGTCTAGCTCTGCAGTCCAATTGTGTTAACATCTGGCATCCGAAAATTATATGCTGCATGTTTTCTGAGTATTATTATTATTATTATTGGGGTAAGCGGTGGTGCAGTTGGTTGAAGCACTGAGCTACAAGCCTAAAGGTTGCGGGTTCGATTCCTTAGGTGTCATTGGGATTTTTTTATTGACTTAATTCTTACGGCCATACTTTAACCCTGCAGTCGACGCAGCCTCTGACGGAAGTGATTACCAGAAATAACTCCTGGGGGTAACAGCAGCCATTGTTTACGGCTGACAACTTTTTCACCCTCATGTGCCGACTGTCTAGAAATTTTGGGAACTCCTACCTCCTAGAGCCCACACCGCCTGTCCAGGCCAGTATAGGGATGGATTAACCTACTATTATTATTATTATTATTATTATTATTATTTACCACGCTTATGCAGGGTATATACAATTGTTTACCTGAAATAAACTATGATTTTGGTACATCGTGTTGCATCTATCCGATGCTTAGAGCGCATTTTACATGTAATGCTACTTCCCATGTAAATGTTTTGAACTTTTTCATTAGTTTGCACAACCATCAAACTCAAATTCTGTTGTCTTGGCTGGGTTGGCAGTGCCAACCCAGCCAAGACAACAGACATTCATCTAAAAAGAATAATAAGTACCAACTGCTGTATCCAATACGGTGTACCTCCTGATAATAGGCCAAAGATACGCCCGAAACATGTAGAGGTTTTTGACGAATTACACTGAAGATAAGCTGCTCATTAATTTGGGGTTTCTTTAAATGAATATCACTGAAGAGTTTAACTCTTTTCACCTGTTTTTGGAGTTCTTTCTCCGTTTTATCTATCAGCTTTAAATCGTCCATGTAAAGCAAATGTGATTTCACCTTTGTTATGTGCTCTTCGTATTACGCTTCAAAACTTGTTTAACTGTTATGTGAGAAGGGTTATGCCGACGCACAATAATAGAGGCATTAAAACAGTCCCCTTCACATATTCCACATTTTATTCCTATATTTCTCTTTATACTCTTCCTTTTCTGCATAACGACCCATTTTTAATTTTCCAGTATCTTATGGTGTTCATAGTGAACAGGAGTCGTTTATCCGGCTGTGAGGCACAATGTAAGAAGGTTCTGATATTCTGTCCATGCCACGCATAAGTTTTTCTTCCTGCTTTTACATTCTTGTAAGATCGCTTTTGATATTAGTAGCTGCTCTTTGCATCCCTTTGATCCTCTGAAGCACATTTTTTGTTTTTTTTTAGGCATCAGGTTTTGTCCTCAAGAGACTGTTACATTCTTTTGCCTATTATTGATGCACGTGTTTTGTGTGTTGCAGATAGACAGGTCACAAGGTCTATATTTCTGTGGTCTTTTACTGTGCTCGTTCTTGGAATAAGAACTGTTACTATTGACTTTAGTTACTGCGGTATTAGATTTCCTTCGATCAGTTTGTTAAAAAGCGTTGCAAAATACCTATTTATGCGTTACTCTACGTTGTTGAAGCAAAAATTATTATTATTATTATTATTGTTATTGTAATTATTGCTGTTGTTAGTGTTGTCGTTCTAATGCTGCTGGTGCTATTAAGCCAGGCTGTCTATTCATAAATTTTCAAGCTCACAATTTGAATATTCCGATAAATCGTAAAACTAAAATATCTTTACGGTTGTGATATACAAGAGAGGACCACTGAAGGTGCTTCTGTGGAAAACGTAGGTAGAGATGAGATCCGTCAAAGGTTTACGTAGAATTTCCGCCTCTGAAATTATTTTGGAGTTGTGTTGAACGGATCTCGATAGTTCGGATGTTAACCATGCGTTATGAATTAGGATATCGGATATCATAAACTTGATTTTAACACAAAAAATAATTTTTTTTACTTTGTGTGTAGTTTGAAGAGTCTTATCGTGGTTACAACCAGCTATCTATTAGTTGTTTTTGTGAACACTATGAAGGTGTATGGGGAAAAGGAGGCATAGGTCATTTATTCTTATCCTCGGTGCAGGATTATATAAGTAGTCAGCTTCGCTCCATTCGCTTCGCCCCTGCGGAAAGCGCCCTCGGGACCCGTTTACTAGGAGGTTTGTTGTGTCCCAGAATCGATCTAGGTCGTTGTGGAAAAAAAAAGATAAAACTCTCGCAGATCGTTAAGTCGAAAAACGATTCATCAGTCGTCCTGACCTTTGCTTGGTCACTGTGCTGACTAACAAGACCCACGTAATAACTGGAATACAATTACGAAGTTACAGTTTTGGGTGGAGTTGGCTGGGTGCAGACCGAAAATTTAAAATTGTTCAGAAATAATAGGCCTACAATGTACACCTAGAATTATAAAAGTAGATTTACGCATGTTTGAATGAAGCGTGAGTGTTAGCGTATTCGGAGACTTGTTACCAGTTTGTGGACATACTTTAAAAGAAATGCGTCAAATGAAGGCGTAATTAGGAATTCACGTTTGTCCATTTTTCCTTAAGTTTCATCGCTGAAACAACTCTTTACATATTTGTATATCGAGGCCATCAGTTACCATCTTCTTTACTCATTCGTCACTACGAGCGTGTAATGACTGTAACCGAAACAGGGTAATGGAATGAAGCCATGATCCATCTTCAGAACCATTTATTTATTTCTTATGAAAATATTGACAGCTTATCTTCTTCAAATTTTTTGTGTACTGTCTTGCATTGCCGCATATTACCTTACTTTCACATCTTAGAATAACATACTGAATGGAACATTTGAAACCGTGGAAGAATTTTTAACAGAATGATGAAAAAACCTGGGTAATACGAATTTCATAATTTATATTTTTAACAAAATTTATGATTAGAAGGCAAGAATGTAAAATAAGTGGGACATATGGTCCTCAAAGTACAGAAAAGGCACGCATAAAAGTTTAGTCGGTAAAGCTGAAAAGAAGGCACCACTTAAAAAAAAAACAACGTATGGACTGGAATTTCAAACAATACTGATTCACTTAACACAATGTAAAGATATAAACTTGATACGACTTGTTAGGGACTCTGGCGAAAACTTTAATTGTACCTTGGAGTTCTACCAGAGATGGAGAAGTTTTTGACCAGTTAAGGGACTTAGTTTCAAAACTAGAACCCCTTCAACTTTCTTCTTTTACGTGCCTCATATCACGTGTCAGAGTGCGGATCTTATAGCAGAATCTGTATAATACTTCACAGTGTTTCCATCTTTTGGTCGCAGTGGGAGTTATTTTGACGAAGAAATGCACGGCTGTGTCAAGAGAGCTTCTCGCTGCCCCATGGTAGAATCTAAAGAAAGAAAACTCTTTGAACTTCAGCTGAGGCTGTTTATCGGCAACGACAGGAAGCAGAGTAAGAAAAACAAGCAAAAGCAGAGACGACTCTCTCCAGTGTTTCTCAGGTTGTGGTCGAAGAGCTACCATTTTTGTCTCTGTCGTAATTTCCATCATATTTGAAGAATTTTAACCTTCAATATACCCCATTAAACAAATTTTCTTTCATTATCTGTTCGAGTTTACATCTAGGTAGAATTATTTAACCCATAAATAGTGCCGTCTAGAATTCTTATAGATTTAGGTGCAGGTGTGCATTCAAAATGCTGTTTGTGTTTGCAAACTGCTAAGTAACTTGATGTAGCAGGTTTATTACTGACAAGATTAAGCTGGTTTCGAAAATGCTCACTATCACGCAATTCAGAATATTTTAAAGTCCCATGCCTTTTCTAAAAAAAATAAAAAAGAATCTTCATGTTATTCAAGCACAGGCACGAATTAACTTTACATAGTAATTTTACCCGATGTTTTATATGGTCATGAAGTTTGGATTCTTACTCCTAAATATGTATATAGATTTATCGCATTCAAAACAAAGTTCTTATAAATTTAATGGGTCTTAGCTGGGATGAAGTAATAAAGGCCCGAAGAAAATTACGTTATGTGTGTTTTCAAATAATAGTGTTTTGGTGACTGAAGTTCCACCGTGCGTAAGAAACTAGCGATGTCTCTTCGTGCGTGGTAGGGGGTTCGATGCGATTTTAAACAGAATGAAATGGATAGGTTATGTAGCAATTTGGGTTATGTAGCAATTTGGGTATGGGGAACTAAAAAAATTCATATAAACTCAGCATTGAAAGCAGAAATAAAGAGCCTATTTTAATATACAGTCAAACCTCGGTTCACGAATGCCTCGGATCATGAACAATTCGGTTTACGAACAAATTTTCCTACAAAGCGTCTCGGATGACGTACTGTATCTCGAGTTACGAACACGCAAGCCGTCAATAGAGACAGAAAAAAGAAAAAGAATCCCCTTCCAAACAATAACATTTCACGTCCTCACCACCTTCCACTTACGCCGTCAACTCTCCTCCTCACCACCTTCCACTTACGCCGTCAACTCTCCTCCATACCACCTTCCACTTATGCTGTCAACTCTCCTCCATACAGGTACGGTAAAACTAAATTAAGTTTTCGTCTATATTTGATCTGCTTAGTGTCGTGTTTATCTTTTATGTGATAGATTTAATGGTTTCCATTGATTTTGTGTTAAGAACTTGTGCATAAAGTACTGTTGTAAAAGTATAAATAAGCAATCATCTGGGGTCCAGGATCGGATGAATCCATTTTACATTAATTCCTATGGGGAAAATAGTTTCGGTTTACGAACGACCTTCAGGAACGAATTAAGTTCGTGAACGGAGGTTTGACTGTATATATATATATATATATATATATATATAGTCAAATAAGAGGATAATATTAAAGTAGATATTACGAAAATTGGGCGCGAAGATTAGACTAACATCTCTCGAATTGGGCACTGACGGTAACATTTTCTGAAATCGATGGTGATCCGATAGATACAATTATAGCAGAGAATCTGTCGACCAAATGAATAACTATAAAGCATTCGGGGGGACATTCTGTAAATATATTTTGTTAGTTATCAACTGCTTGGCGAAAAATGTGCTCTTTGACCCTGTCAGAACAAAAACTGCAGACGTGTACAAACCAAAAAATATGCTGTGCAGAACTGACACTTCGATAAATAAATGATCTTTTGAAGTGCCATGAACAAATGTGCGTAAGGAGGACGTTCATTTTCTGTAACGTGATAATGTCGGAGTCTAATATAAAAGAATGCCATGGGGGTAAACACGTAACATGCACATTCGGACAACAATAAATTAATGGAAGATTTTAATTGTAAACCTCTACAGGAAACAGGAAATGATAAAGAGTGAAAAAGAGACAATTTTAAAATGAATCGGAGTGACAAAATTTGTGAAGGTGTAAAATGTGAGGACGAAGATAATTGTTCAATTAGAAATATGTAGAACATTTTATATACATACATATATATACATGTATATATACGCACACACACAAACACACACACACACACACACACACACATATATATATATACACACACACGTGCATATATACACAAATATATACGTACATACATAAACACATACATACATACACACACACACGTATACATATATATACACACACACACAGTCACTGTGCTCAGAGAATATGCTGTGTTAATTAGCCAGTGCCCTTCAAGAGGGTGTTACTGAAAATGGAAATGGATTCAGGGGGTCTGCATGGATGTTATTGCTGATTTAATTCTGTTCGCGTGTTTAAATTACAGTGCATGCTCACAATTAACAAGGTTAATATTTGCCTTCACCTTTTGTTAATGTAATTTCCGGATATAGAATGTTTGCAAAACCGATTTTACTGAACAGTCTAACATCATGTGATTTCGTATTTCCTGAACAAACACAAAATCTTAAGGAAACTGCTAAAACGCTTTACATAGAAGCTATTTTTGTCTTCTTTGTACACAAAAGAAACATTGAAAAGATTCCAGATAAAAACAACATAATTCAAACAGGATTACTTTCATTTTCTTTACGTCACTGGGGTTCTAAGATTTAATGTCTTAACATCGACTCCTGGATGAGACTCTTTTCCACAGCCATGACTAGAAGTCTGCCCGCAACACGGAAACCACTCTGACGGTCTTCATTCCATCCACGTAAGGCGCTACAACCCCTTCTGGGGCCTAGAATCCCTCAAAAGGCGCCTTCAGTCTTATCTATCCCCCGCTCCTGTCCCCATTTTTTTTGTATTGGATACTCAGGATGACAACCAAGAACTTGATTATTATCTCAGTATTATAAGCATAATAATGATAAGATTAAATTTTAACAGTAAGAAATCAACTATTTACAAAAGTCGTACGTTAGTATGGGGTTTAAGAATGTATTTGCTGTTCATGAAAACCTCCAAATAATAAATCAGGAAATGCGTGTCATTTATTTATAAAATCGTCAAATAATTATATTTATTGTAGGCCTATAGTCTGACAAAACAGCCACACTTCGTTTATGTTACGAGTTGCGGCCTAATATCCATGCCATCATGAGACCTATGCAATGTCTAGAAATTTAGGAAAACCCCATGCAATAGTCTATATATTAACGTGTGATAGAGACCTCATTACAATTAAAACAAAATAAATCTTTTTAAAATAAGGTTTAAAAATGGATTGTATTAAAAACAAGAATATATTTAAAAAATAATGCTTTTAATAAAGCATGTAGACAGTTTAGAATTTTATTGTTATAGTATAGTGCATACTGCACTCTCAGTTTCCAAAGTTTTGGTATAGATAATGTGTGTTACAGCGATACAGTGTTCCATGAAATTTTCAATTTGTTCCAATGTGTGGGAAGACTCCACATTTTTTTTCGTAGTAAATGTTGATTCCTTTTTTCTTTTTTGTCAGCTTCAACTTGGAGTCTGTGAATGTACAAAAATGTTTAAATTAATTAAAGGCATTTTCCTTTTTATGTTAAAGACTAAAAATGGTGTATAATGCACTTCATTTATGGAAACCATTTAACACCCTGCGAATCCGCACTTGCTGAAAGGCGGTGTTTCATCAACTTTCACTACTCGAGATAATTGGTGAACGTGTATTGTAGAGTACCTCTGTTACTGCGATATGGCGTCAGATGCTGACGAAGTGAACTAATCACATGACTAATTATAATGAATATTACTTCGAAAGTATTATAACAAGAGACAGTATTTTTTATCATTTAATTGATTTCCCTTTTTAGTCTCTATAAACAAAAACTTTTCTACAGTGTCCACACGTGTTCCTTTATAAATAAAATGCATTGCTGTCATTAAGTAATCCATTTTTCGAATAGCATGGCTGTTCTCTAAAACGTGTCGAGCAAATTTAGAATTTGTATTTTTACTCCTAAATAAGTGTAAGTGATCTTTATAACATTTTCGAAATTCCTACCCGTCTGTCCCATACATTTCTTTCCACAGTCTCCACAAATTAGTTGATAAATTCCACTATCCTTAAATTTATTCCCGTCATTTATTGAAAACTTAAATTTCTAAAAGTGTTTGATAGAACATTGAGGTTTATGGGCTACACCCAAGTTGGACTTTCCGAAAACTTTATTAATATAATACCTTTTTCCCCCAAAGAAAGAAAAGTAAAAACATTTTCTGCCTTTGTCTTAAACATTCGTTATCCACCGTAATGTTGACATTTTTCTTATGTTTTTATACAAAAAAGTATTAATCAAATGAAGCAGAAAGAAATTTTTATACAGAATATTCTGAACATATAATATATATTTTTTAAATCTTTAGCGGACGCATTCCCGTTGTGCTAAGATCGAACAATTCTATTACTTTCTTTCAGCTTCATTCTTAAATTGATATAATTCAGTCTATTAATTAAAAACCTTAAGGCAGCAAATTTATGATCTTCATTGCATGCCCTGTTGTGACACCAGACGTGAGATCTGAAGAAACATTTTTATACATTCTATAATGCGATAGTAAATTTTATTTAAATCTGAAGGGAAAACACAAATTATAAACGCCACAAAAATGTATGATGAGGAAAATATCCTAAAACAACAGAAAAGTAATAATTTGGTATAATGAGATAAGCAATACGTGGAAGAATGATTGTAATACTTGGGCACAAGGAGACATGTATTGTACAGGGGCGCAAAGAAGTATGTAATAAGGGATATATAGAAACTTTTCTCGAATCATACAGATCGTGTATAATTGTTAGGTTTGCAAAATCAGGGATATTGTAGCTGGAATATTTATTTCCAGTGAAGTAACATGTCTAATGAATTTTTTTTTTAATTTTTCACCGTGCATGTTGAATCAATATACATTCATTTAAAATACCAACAAATGCACCTTGTCTTTAAAATATTGTAAAACCTTATTTGGATAAAACACTTTAAAAACGTTCATATGTCTCCAACCTGTTTCGGTTGCTATTTTTCAACCATCATCAGGGAGCCTCAAAGTTCTGTTAAAGTTACTTATGTGCGTTATATATATGGTGATAATGGTGTTGTGACAGCATGTCGTTTTATGTGGCCGATGTTTCCTGATATGTTATGACCGGTCCTGCCCTTGTCTATCTGAATCTTCGAGTGTCGCTCGAAGATTCAGACAGACAAGGTTTTACAATATTTTAAAGACAAGGTGCATTTGTTGGTATTTTAAATGAATGTATATGTCTAATAAATTTTGTAAGAAAAACTTTTGGAAAATTCTAGCGCGGATTGCCATATCGTAATGTCATTCTCCTTTATTTGTAAAATGGTAAATAGGAGAAAGAGTGACTGGTGGGTGATGTTATAAGAGTGAGAAATCTCGGTTGAATCACTGAACGAAGAATAACAAATTTCCACGTGAACTTTCATCAAAATGTGAAAGAATGGTACGGGGATTCCCCACATCGGATTTCAGTAGGTTTCTAAATGAAACTCAAGTTTGAGTTGATGAACAAACAACAAAAGAATGAGATACAGCCAAAAACACGTCATATTATACCGAATTGCTGTCAACTTTTATTTAATTGTGAATATGCGTGCATGTGAATAGTGTCAACAGAAAGCTGAGTATTAAAACGTTTCAAATTTTTTCCTTTATGCGGGTCTCCGTTCTGTGTAATAAGAAGTTGAAGTTTTCATTTCAAAGAAAATTCCAACTGGATTTACAAATTATCGGCAAAAGAAAATACCACCAATTCCTTCTAAAAAGAAACTAAATGGATTAATATCTCTAAATTTCAAAAATATTTCTTTATCAAAGTTTTATTTTTTTGTGTACTTAATGCAGGTATGAACCCGGTAAGTATGGAATGGCTCAATTAGTAAAGGATTCTAATACCATTCAATGTATTGTTAATATAATTAGGAGAAAAAGGCTACCATCGTTAGTTCGTCAAATTTAATAAATTAATTTTTCACCACAGTCGCCCCTTATACTCATTAAATTCGAAATAACCTCAATTAAATAATAAGCTCTATATAAACGCGAAGCAAATATTTTTTTCCCTAAGAAATAACAGAAATTAGACAGAGAAAGAAGTAGAGATGATGGAAATTTATTCCCCACAACCAATGCTTTCTTAAATGTCAGGGAACTGGCGATACATTTAATGGCCAGCAGCGATGAAGTGCAACCATCCTGTGCACCATCCTGTACAGAATCCGAATAGTCTTCATCTCAATAGCATAGGTGTGTTACTGTCTGGAGTGTAAAATGCACATTCATGCTCCTTTGATGTCGTAGTTGTCAGAAGACATTGTAAGAGAAGTGGGCCTTATTCCATAAATGAAGAACATGTTCTTTCAACCTGTATGGTTTAATTAAAAACCATTGTTATTAAATTTTGTACAGGAAGTAACACTAACAGGGTATGATATTTGTGTGACCCTGCATCTCTGAGTCAATAGTATAAACAACCAAATAGACGCAACAATAACAATTGATTAGTAATTTCAATCAGCTCAACATGTTTCGGGCGATAATTTCGCCCATCCTCAGAAACACTAGACTGTGTTTACAGCTTATGGTATAATGTACCGAAAATGTTGCCTGTTGGTCACCAGCAGGCAACTTCTTCGGTGCATTATACTACAAGCTGTAAACACAGTCTAGTGTTTCTGAGGATGGGCGAAATTATCGCCCGAAACATGTTGAGCTGATTGAAATTACTAATCAATTGTTATTGTTGCGTCTAGTTGGTTGTTTATACTACAAACAGGATTCTCCTTTCAGTTCGGCCGTGAAAAAGCACCCGTTCAAAATACAAGAAAATAATTAAAATATCCGAAGTAATTTCATAAATTATAAAGTTCATGTTTTTGTCTCCTTTTCTTCCTATATGCCATATCATTTCTAAGTTATTCAAGTGGGCAAAGAACTCTAGAAGTTCTGATACTGACTGAGGAGTTTGCAGTTGACCTTGGCAGCTGTATGGGGAGTGTAAAGCTGCCAGTACCTTGCACGCGACTAGTAACCAATGTATTCCATACAAGGGACATGAACATCTCATCGTGTTGACAAAAATGCACTAGCGGATGGTGCCGTGCAGTCGCACGGCACCATCCGCACCGTACACACGACCTACGCAGCGGCTCTCAGGACCACCATCCTTCCAAAAACTCGGTGCAGAAAACCATACGCTGCAACTTAACATCTAGTGCTCCTGATGATGGGCGTATGCGCCAGAAACATGTCGAGCTAAAGAAACTTCAATAAATTACATTGTTGCATCAAGTTGGCATTTCACTTTATTTCAATTTCAGTCAGTGTAGTTTGGATGTCCTTCAAATATTGTAAAACTTCCTCTTTTTTCTCGAGGTGGGTAGGATGCCAATTAGCTTATTTAAACACGCAATTAGCCGATCTCAGTGGCCGCGCCGTCTGAGGCGTGGGTCTACGGCCGCTCGCTTGCTGGGGGTGTGGGTTCGAATCCCGCCGGGGCATGTATGTCTGTCTGTGCTGAGTGTTGTGTGTTGTCAGGTAGAGGTCTCTGCGACGAGCTGATCACTCGTCCAGAGGAGTCCTACCGACTGTGATGCGTCGCTGTGTGTGATCTAGAAACCTCAAGAATGAGGAGGCCATG
>Ga0123354_10006215_pt1 | contig 17677 bp, 9 predicted proteins | sample TergutLab28metaG_2_FD_97872 | JGI IMG/M metagenome (GOLD analysis project Ga0123354, IMG submission 97872) | Labiotermes labralis P4 segment gut microbial communities from Petit-Saut dam, French Guiana - Lab288 P4 | ecosystem: Host-associated > Arthropoda: Insects > Digestive system > Gut ...
AAAAACACAACATACCCACCCCCCCCCCCCAGCCCAAACCACCCCCCCACCCAACCAAGAAAGGAAGGCCGAAGGAAAAAAGAAACGAGAAGGGGGGGGGGGGGGGGGGGGGGGGGGGGGAAATGAATTTGTCACTTCGTCGTAAGTTACCGTTCGAAGCTCCATAATAAAATTACGACATATTTACCGAAACTTCTGGATATGCCTTTTAGCGATATGGAACGGTTTAAGTCTTACACCACCACAGCCAGCGAAAGCTTTCATTTTTATGGGGCCAGGGGCACAAATAAACCTTGCGGAATAACCAAACATAAATCCTACAGGAAGTCCGCTACAGTCTGCTGCCATCAACGAATTTGTGTTCACACAATGTCACACCACGCCTCAATATCTCCGTTTCATTACTGTACGCGTATCACTCAAAGACCTTAATCCGTAACAGGAAAATAACAGGCATGAATGAGCAGGTCAGCCTGGGGAATACGCCTGTTGTGCGACACGCCAGGTCGTCATAGCAACACAGTAGTGGTCAGACGATCAAACTAAGGTCTTGACGTCAATCAAGCTTCCTACCCTCTGGAGGACGAAGACCAAAGGATAACGGCCAGATATTCCCGTTGAGCTGTGGAAAAAACGGGCTGCCCATTACTAAATTGTTTCGTCTGGAACCTAATTTCTTAACCAAAATGTCCATGTCAGAACGTATCCATATGAGTACACAAAGGCAATACGAACTTAAACACTGTTCGTCACGATTCTAATTTCTTAAATAAAAAGCGTAAATTTCGGATGTACGTACTAACATACAAGTACACACGAAAGGTACGACAAACCTGTAAGCCATGGTAAACAAAACGTGAGTTGTTTTATACCTGAGGGAGGAAGCTAACATCACATTATTTCCCGTTTGTGGTATTCTGTGAAATTCATAAATGTACTCAATTCCAACTTCGTGCTGCTTCAACAAAAGAAAACAGGCTTATATTTTGCGACCCATAATACAAAAAACACAGCATCAGCGATGTTGACAACTACTTCGACGACTGATGGTGATAATGATAGGACAATAAGATATGAAACAGCCTCCTCCCCCACCCAGATCACTCGGGAGAATTTCGCAGCATCTGTGTCTACTGTCAACCCCGTCCGAAATCTGTTTCTAACGTACAACCCCCTAAACGTTTTAAACTTGCTTTCAGTACCCACGAATTTGGCAACTTCAACGGCGCTTCTGCAACGCTGTTGTCTAATACGTTTCAGCATAACTTCCTGACACGCACAGTTGTCGTACGCACAAGACCTGTCGTATTTTTAATTTCACATACGACATCCCTCCATGTTTCCGAACTTAAATCGATTTAATTTTCAGGTATTTCTTTATCCGATACGCATTCACCTACAACATAGGACCTGCAAGTAGTGGTCGAAAACCAAGACTGACCGGTAAAAGCTAAAAACAACCATAATCAGTGGCGTACCGAGGGGGGGGGGGTTGGGTTTCAAACCCCCCGAAATTCCGAAGGCCCTCCAAAATCGTGCCAAACTCAACCCTATTGTGAAAACTGTTAAAAATTGTTGAATTTAGGACGCCAACATCCCAAGATGTTCGGAAAAAAGGCAGTGAACTCTAAAACTGCCTAGGTTCGCAACTGTTTTACATTAGCAATGAGAAATAAATTGGTTGTCATAAATAGTCTTAAAGTACCATAAATTAAGAAAATTTTACTATATTAAATTTCTTGTACCAAATTACAGCTACCTCCAGAACCCCTGACTAGGGGGCTACCGCCCCCAGATCCCCGTTCTCTGTCCTCAACTGAATTTGTTGAACCCCCCGAACAAAATTCCTGGGTACACCACTGTCCATAATCATATGTCACTACACAGGCGAAATACTAAAGTATGTGACTCCTAGCTGCTGGCGTCACAGTACATCTCCTACAATACCGTGCTACTACCTCATGTAAAACAAGTACATCATACAATGAAAAGAAAGAAAAATTAATATGTAATGCGAAACTGCAATTACTACAGCCTAGCAATGACAGACAAAAATGACTTCCACATTAATAAACGAAAGCTGTCGGAAATTATAAATTATGTCTACGCATGTCTTCCACCAGCACAACTTCTTTTTACGTGCCAGCTTTCAAAAGTTTCGCGGCGTCACTATAGTTGAATCGAAAGACACATCGAGTGCACGTACTTTTATGGTTCCTCTCCAAATTAAATTTTACAATGACGTAAATCTTTGTCGGCCGCTATGGAACAAAGCTTCTTACGGATGTCGCAAGGCCGGCCAGTTGGAATCGGCGACACGGAATTCAGATTTATAGACGTCCGACAGCCGTCCAATGACATTAGGTCCATACGAAATCAAACGCTAGAACGTCCATGATAAAGGTCCTGGAGAAGAGCAGGCACACGGTCGGATATGGTTGGCTATCATCAACCTGAAATTCCGTTAACAGATACGGACAGCAAGCTAAAACTGTGGATTACAGCACCAAACGAACCGTGAGCATGCAACAGAATTTCGACATCGGACTCTACCCGCAGAACTGGCACATGTCTAGAATACCAGCTCCGTACAGCGCCAACGTTCGCAGCAACAGTCCTCCATCTATATTGAATACGGAGTAAGAATTGTGTTTATGTTCCCTCCAGGATGACTTACGTGACAAGAACATTTCATTAAACAGTCTGTTATTTAAGACTACTAATACGGGTTCAGAATTATTAACTTGCACGAACCCATCAGTCGGATGTTAGGCCAAGTCCACAGCGCGGGATGTTCTGTGACATGCTGCCGGTTATCTGACTGCTCAACAGATTTCCGATAATCGGCGCTGGCCACCATCTAACTATATTCAGACCGTATATTCACAACATATTTATCGAAAATACACTTGTGTTTGCGTGTATTTCCTCAGCACTTTTTCTACGCACATGTACATTCCGTCCACATTTCTTGCCTTCAACACAGTACGAATGTTACAAGAAACACTCGCCAAGGTTGGTTTCTAAGGCAGTCGCACTTTATGCGGAGGCATACCTCTATTTATACCGTACATTTTTGTCGCACAAATGTTATATATAAACTTACACTGCTCTACGTGAAGTGTCAGTACAGGCATAACGAGTAACCAGGGCCCCCGAATTTATTTCACTGAACCCAGACGTACTGCACTTTGTTATGTCTTTTTCGGCAAGCCCCGAAAACTCCTTTGGGAAGCATTTTCTCACATCTTTTCTTCGAGCAGTATCGGACCAACAATGCGAACCCTAAGTTCTCTGGGCAGAAAAAATAAATAAGATGTACCATCACAACACGCGTGACAGTATCCAAAACTTATTTTCCAACCCAGATCTTCGAAAAGGGCACCATGCGCCGAACGCTGTATGCATCAAAACAGGCAATGCCCCATTAATGCTCACATCTTACTTCCGTTTACTCTGCAAACTGATCGTTCGAACAGGTGCATTCCCTCGAAGGCCTCCACACGAATGGGGACATCACAAACACAGCAACACACGACAGCTGCAAGCAGAGGAAATCCGAATGCATACGAAGTATACGACACGTATTCTTAAAGCGTGGTCTAGCATCAAACCTGGACTAAAGCTAACACCGCGGCAGCAAAGTGGTTAAGATGCTGTGCTACAAATCGGAAGGTCGCTGGTTCGATTCCAGATGGTGTCATTGGAATTTTTCATTGACATAAACCTTCCGATCGCAATATGGCCCTGGGGTGGACCCAACCTCTAACATAAATGAGTACCGGGAGTATTTCCTGGAGGTAAAAGCGACCGGTGCGTAAGGCTGACAACCTTACCACCATCCTGGGCCATTCTCACGTAATCTGTGAACCTTAACTTCCTGGAACCCTCTGGGCATCTCGGGCCTGTAATGGGACTGATTTACCTAAGTCTAAGACGTCACCGTTTCCCACACAGTGACAGTACTTCAAAATAACTGTTCTCCATCATAGATGGCTGCTGCAGCCTCCGGAAATCTTGGTATTCCGTTCCGCGTGCCCGCCGTGGGGAGTAAGGCATTTTAGCTGTCCCAAGGAAGATAGCCGTATTTTGTGTTCAAAATCGTCAAATTCAACACTTCCTGAAAAAAGTCAGCAATGGCCTTCCTGCTCCGAAATCCTACGCTTACGTAACTGTCCGAGCAAATACCAGCGGCAGCAGGTATCAGAACTCAGGAACACGAGAAGGTTTGGATCTGTAGCATAACATGGCAGCCATGTAAGGAAGAAAATTAGAAACCAACATCTGCTATTTTGGACTCTACACATCTGCTTGGTCCACTTTACCCGACCAATTGCTCTTCCTCCTAACGTCATACGCATTTCTTTGCGTGTCATGGTTCCAGCTGTAACACATAAGCTTGGGTGCAAGACATACGCTACTGGTTTTGCACTGACGAGAAGCAGAATGGCCCCTGCATCCACTTTACAAAACCGGTATGGCTAAAGCGGACGTTTCAGTCGTTTTAAAATATTCCTAAAGATACCGAACACCTGTATTGTGGAGTAATTTGAAATTCGTACGTTACAGCTGACACATCAAACGTCATTATTACAGAAATTTGTAAATTACAACCTTTAAGAAACAGATTATTCAGATTTACAAAACACGGATCCACTTTTTTTGAAACTTTATCCAAAACTGAATATACATGTACGGGTGAATTAAAATACCTTACTGCAGTAGTAACAAGATCGTTCTGTTGAGAGTGGGACAGTTCATCTGAAACATGTCGAAATATAAACATAAGTTATCGGTCGGTATTAAGGGTATATGGCAGAAACAAACGGATGCGACACCAACATTTCTTTTCATGCCGACACTGGTCGCCGCGCGGTCTAAGGCGTGGGTCTGCGACTGCCGGATTGCTGAGATTGCGGGTTCGAATTCCGCCGGGGGAATGGATGTCTATCTCTTGCCAGAGAAGGGTGTTGTAAGGTTGAGTTCTCCAAGACGGACCGATCTCTCGTTGAGAGGAGTCCTACCGTGTGTGTGTGTGTGTGTGTGTGCGCGCGCGCGCGCGCGCGTGAGCGTGTGGGCGCGTGTAACTCAGAGTGATCAGGTGCAACAATAATCCTCTATGCCTACAATGAGTAAGTAAAGAGACGTCACGGATAATAAAGAAAAACTTTTCTTTATATAATTTTGAAACTAACCATCTTAAAATACGATACCGCATTGAGATTTAACAATCAGTACCGTCGCAAAACGTACAGTGAACTGGGGTTAACGCGGTAATCCCTCAATACACAACAGCGAACCGAATGATTCACGTTCCTAAGTCAAGTTCACGCATCCGGCGTGAAAGGGTTCTAGTGTTTCAGCCAGCGATTCCTGTTCCCCTACATTTAATTTCCTCTTAATAATCAAGATTTATGTAACAGGTCAAACCCCGGATGTTTCCAACAAAAAAACTTCAAATTCGGCTAAGAAAATATGAATTCTTAATAATTTGTTCAATTACGTGATACGAATCACGGACACCGTCACCCGTACAAAACGTAAAAAGCTACACACATTTATGGTGTCTCCAGGCTCAGTGGCAGCTGCATACAACAGCAAGATTGCAAACTGCAGAGCACCCAGTAACAGTTGCCATGCTCAATGTAATATACAAGAACACGTTGTGTTTCCACAAACAAGGTTTCGCTCCGGTAATCAGGCCATTAACGCGTGACAGCTAACGCTTGAGGCCTCGTCTAAGATTCTCGGTACATGCAGACACCCAATGTACATTCCACGATTGGTCGGGCTCCCATCCACTATTCCAGTCTCTGATGTGACGTACTGACTTTACAACCTATCTTTGGAAATCCCTGACAAATATTGGCCATGCCTCTGTGAAGTTAAACCCACGCCCATTGTGTGCCTACAGTAACGCACGGGCAGAGAATAAGTTTCACGTTCTGCAAGTCATTAACGCATACTCAGTGGGTATCTACGATACACTTCCGTTCGAACTAATGTGTACTGAACCGCGCCTTTCTATATAATGGTCATCCAAATAATGGACATTATTCATGAGAATGACAGACGTTAACGCTATTAACCTGAAAGAACACATGCTGAATAAAAAATAAGCTAACCCACCCACTACAGGAAAGTTATGGCCTACCCATGTACCGGTTAATATGCAATGTCAGGAGGGTATCTTCGAATGAGTGACGCAAAGCCTCGGAAGACAAACTGGACTATCCAACTACCCCTTTCCTTCACAAATTTATCTGTTGGAAATGCACTCACTCTATACACAGAACACACAGATGGTTGGCAGCTGGTTTGTTACCAGTGTATAAACACGATCTACTGTCACGTCTTTAAAGTATATGTTACCAAACTACCATCCACGATATGCACTACCGTTTGGGTTTTAAAAGCTAATACCAGCAAGACAGAAATGAAGAAGAGAGGAAGAAAAATCCCTCTACGGAACACAATTCTGAGCCACTTACAGTAAATTCCCATCCCGATTCACATCTGACCATGACACACCTCTGTGCTGCCCTCCCGTATCATCTCTATGATTCAACCAGTGCTATTAATCATCCCTCATCATCGGTCTACAAGCGGACGTTCCAAAGCAAAAAATGCCCCCGTGATTAAACGGGCACCACGCGATGCAAATGTACAAAGGAGTCGACGCACAATATGAGGGATGGAGATATTTCTCGATCTCCATCCCTCATACACCTACATGGCGCGGTGCTGGAGAAAGCATAGGGAAGGTCTTCCAGTATGTGGCTGGATCAAAATTTTGCATATCTTCTTCGCATCATCCTAGGATCACACGCCCAGCCAATCACGGCCTCTTATACCTAACTACCGTACAAATGTTAGGTGACCTACATAAATCACTAAGCTCCTCGATATGAAATTGGAAATACTGTCTGTCTCACTCTGTGTGGGCGATAATATTTTCCTGAGTTTGTAGGCCTGATTATCATTTATGTTCTTCTATCAGAGATACCCGATGCCATCATCGTTCTACATATCCTGGCCTTCAACTCCGGAACGTAAACGGAATAACAGCACTTTCCGTATTACTTACTTAGTTACTCACTCCATGCAGCAGAGTCCTTGAGAAGCTAACAGGTTTTTAGCTAGTCAAGAAATTCCCCGCATTTTATGGAACTCGAAGGTTCATTATCGCATTCACATGTGCCCGCCACGTCTCCCTACCCTGAGCAAGCTCGATCCAGTCCGTATCCCCACATTTCACTTCCTGAAGATACACCTTAATATTATCTTCCCATCTACGCCTGGTTCTCCCAAGCGGCCTCTTTCCTTCAGGTTTCCCCACCAAAACCCTGTATACGCCTCTTTTCTCCTCCATTCGCGCTACATGTCCCGCCCATATCATTCTTCTCGATTTTATCACCCGAACTATATTGGGTGGGAGTACAGATCATTCTGCTCCTCATTATGTAGTACTCTCCACTCCCTTGTTACCCCGTCCCTCTTAGGCCCAAATATTCTCTTCAACACCCTATTCTCTGTAACACTCTCAGCCTACGTTCCTACCTCAATGTGAGCGACCAAGTTTCGCACCCATAAAAACAACAGGCAAAATTATAGTTTTGTATATCTCAGTCTCTAAATTTTTGATTAAGAAACTGGAAAACATAAGATTCTGCACCGAATGATAGCAAGCATTCCCTGACTTCAATCTGCTCTTACTTTCATCCTGAATAGAATATTGATTTGTTAAGGTAGTTCCCAAGTATTTGAACTCTTCCACCCTTCCAAAGGGCCTATTATCAATCTCTATACTGTGACTTCGTCCTGCATTCTTATCTAGAAACATGAGATGTACTTAGTTTTTTCCTTTCCGTATTACATCACAGATATTTTTATTTCTGTAAGTCTCAAGTGGTTTATCATGTATAGTGAAATCACGATTCTGTCGGTCATTCTCCTTTCGTGTCATGTTAACGTAGTAAACACATTTCGTTGCAGCTCTACGTTCTTTATAAATTAACGGGCAATTTCCTAAACTCCAGCCCAGCATGGAATTACTGAGTACCTGCGGATCGATGTAAGTAAAGGCGTTTAATTAAGACGGAATTCCTGTTACCTGTCACTTAAAAATTAATTTTCTTAGATGGTATGGAGAGGTGATCCATATTAGCAACCACTCGCCTTGAAAGCAGATGTAGAAACAAGTCGGCCAAACACAATTGTCCGACATACAACTCACCGGATTTGTTATTTCGGGCACTAGTGTAGATAATCTGAAATAATCTTTCAGCATGCTACAGGTCCAAGAGCCCTATATTCAAAACGCTCTTGATGTTGCCAAATCCTGTATGCACGTATTGTTTGATTTCGGCCTGCTCAGGGACAATGATCCGCTGCTGCTTTTTTTTTTTTGTTCCGAAGTGGTTAGGTGCTCGTACATTTCTCTACAAAGAATGAACACTGATTTCATTTCTGCTTGTCAGCTTTGGTTTTTCACTCAACACGAACAGCACAGAAGTATATTTCTGCATCTCTAAGCCATGTTAAAAAAAAATACAACTGGAACCATAAATGTGTATTCTACACAGTTTGGACTATAACACCAGAAGTAGCGAACTTGTTAAGTTCTCGGACATTAATAGAATCCGAAGGCCCAACAATCCCGATCCTGTACCAGTTCAATCCGATACATATTCATACAACCAGGTCTTCCACGATATTACCTCGTATCTTATCTTGAACATCCTGAACATTATCAGAACACTAATCAGGAGAAAAATTATTGATCCCTGAAGTACACTACATATTCCACCATAACGCAATTCACCCCCGTTCTATACCTATGTAATTCACTACGTTCATTACGAAAAATTCTAAACCGCCTAACTTGTACCTCTTAATTTCAGTACAACATTCGAGCATACTAAGGGTTAAGTATCCGTCAGAGTACGAAGATCTCAGTGCAGTATTTATCACCGGTCAGTGAATAACACCTTTTAAAACACCAATTCAAAGTTCGATGACCCCTGTAATTTTTTCCGTGCGACTTCTCCAAACATCATGTTTACAGTAAAAGGCTAAAGGCCTTCGGCCAGTGACACTTTACGGATACTGCCAGTACAATAAAGAATTACAAATTGGAAATGGTGTACGTTATGTTCAGAAGTTACAGACAAATCAAAGTGTCAATGTTTTCTGCAGCACAATGAACCGACTTATTCAAACTTTCTCTCAAATGAACCTGCACGAAGAAATACTAACAACGTTGCAAGGTGTTAAAACTTAAGATTAAGTCTACATACTCAGTCACACAGAATCCGGAAAACGGGGTGGGGAGTGGGGGAGTATATACTTAGCAACAAGAAGGGATGGAGAACCAAACGTAGATACGCAAACAGACTTAACAAAAGTCCTCACACCCTGTCTTTACAACCAACACCGGTGTCTTCTTCAGCGGGTACCACAAGTTCTGAGAACGGAGCAGGTAACATGTTCCAATGCAATGCAAATCTATGGACAGTGTAACATCTTAAAGCGACGTTTACAGCCATACCGGTTAGCAAATTTTGCCTTTCATTTGTGATGCTACCTATAAACGGCGAGAGGGCCCTTCACCACCCACTCAACGTCCACACTTCAGTAACTAAGGGAAATTTTAACATCAAAAGCACTTCTTCATGCAGTAAACCACCCACACTTCAGATAAGGAAACGAGGTTCTTCGCTAGTTACACCAGTGCTCCTTCACATCCACACTTAACCTAAGGAAACAAGGTTCTTTGTTTGTTACAGCAGTGCGCCTTCATTTACTCAACATCCACAATGTAGCTAAGGAAACAAAGTTTTTTGTCAATATCGTCAATATCCCTTCAATAAAAATCCACACTTCAGCTAAGAAAACAAAATTCTTTGTTTCTATCACCAGTGCTCCCACACCCACTCAACAACCACGCCCGAACTAAGAAAACAAAGATCTTTTTGTGTCACCAGTACATCTATCAACGATGCATATTATCAACCAGCAACAAACTTTGAAATGCAGATCCAACTCAACCGCCCGAAGACCTAATGAAAGAACGGACACTACCAACAGCTTTCGTGCATCTAAAGGTCTTCCAATTTTAAAACCAAACTTCGTCAGTGAACTTGATGATCATGTAGAAAGGCCAGCCACTACGAAGAAAGACCCAGTTCTGCTGCTGACGGTATCAGTTCATCTACAAATCTGGAAAGCCATCACAAAAAAAAATTACCCCCCACCCCACCCCCCGAGGAGGACAAATTGGTATTTGCAGCAGCACCAAGTACTTACAGTCACCACGTCAAGGGTCTCAGCAACGACGGGAACAAGTCAAAATAAGTAAACGTTTCCGTATCACAATCCCAGCGATGCGTTGGGTAGGTACCCCGAATCGGAGTGTCTAACGTCGACTTACGAAGCCCAAGTCTCCGCCACTAAGTAGCCCTTTGGTTGGTTATAACCAACCTAAAGACTAACAGTGATTCTCGTCCTCATGTTGATGCAAAACGTATTTCCACGTGACTATAAGCAAAAAACCGGAAGACTGAACTGTACTCCATGCGAAACGAACTACAGCACATTTGGTTCATTAACCATGGCCTATAATGCACGAAAGATAATCATCAAAATATAAATTCAGTTCTTAAGTACACCACTGGAACCGTCCTGAAAATATTTTCAAAGGTGTACCAATCCTTCAAACTGGGAAACTCATTAGGAGTTGTGAGTCTCGGGGCAACCGACAAACAAGTTCTGGGAACTCATTACGCAAAGTTCAAACATTTCGCCGTCAACGGCGACGTTACTAAGAAGTACAAAACCCTTCAAAGACTGCGTCTAAGTCATTTATAACCGAAGATCTGTCGTTATCTTATAAGCCCCTTCGTAGGCTCGTGACCAATTTTGTATTTGTCTGTCACGACTTTTGCAGTTTTGACGCCAATGGCCGTCCCTTTTGACGAGAGGCTGAGTCCACCGTTTGTCCAATCCTAGCCTCTGTCATTACTTACAAATTATGTAGAAATTTACATGGTCGAATTATCCATTAAAAAAAAGAGTATATAAAACTCAGGACTTTGGTATAAACTGTACCCAACTTCAAGCCGTTCAGCGACATTTTAAGTACTTAATGCTACATCAACACAACCCCGAAGATCAACTGTTATAATGCTACAAGCATTGGAATGTGCGTACTGAGACGCGAACGAAAATTATACGGTACACATATTTTATCATACTGTACAATCAAAAAGAAGTTGTGTCAGGTAACATCACAAAAGAAAAGATAACCATTAAGCCTTAACATACAAACACGTTTCAGATAACACGACAAACCAAGACGTGCAATCTATGTATAACGAACAATGTGGCGCGATCTCGTAATGTTAATCCCTCTGTTACCCTCAAAGCCTAATATTTCGCTCAGGACGAGAGCTTTTAAGGCGCCTTAATGAAGCCGCAACAATACAACGTACCTAGCTCTTAACGATGAGTTACCCACATTTCTGGTCAAATTTGGAATTCCTTGGCCTATTTTAATAAAAGTTTCAATATCGAATGTCATGTAAATCAGCCCAGTGGAAGCTGCGCCGATATATAGAAACGGACGGACAGAGCGACAATCCGATACCATTTCAATCGAAAGGAGCGTTTTATATCAATCTGACGTCGGCAACAACAAAACGTACTTAGGTCTTCATGCAAAGTGCCCGAAATTTTCATCCGACTTCAACTAAATCTGATTCATTAGACAGATTTCAGACAAGTTGCAGGGAAAATCAAAACACACATTTTATGCCCGGTAACTATTCCCCCCCCACCCCCGAAAATCGTGCCGTTTATGAGATGCTGCTGAAAAATAATGGAGAGCCGGGCGGCCACGTGACAATATGGCGCATGCGCACTGCACGCTCGATACCTAAGGCCACAAACACAATATGTAATATGTTATTGCTTACCCCATTGCAACGACTGTTGCACGAACGCGTCTCAGTGTTACGCTACACGTACACAGCCTGTCTTGTTAATTATGTTACCGAGTTACTTCTGTTACTACGCCAAGAAAAAAAAATCAGTTTAGATTAGCCGATAGCAAAAAAGTCCATTTTAAGTTAAATTACAAAGGCTACGGTCCAAACTGTCCCCACCCTTCTGTACGCACAATTCTACGCGTCTCAAAAGAGAAATGCTGCCTTTCTGATTATCTTCATCGTCCCCCTTGTACGGTAGGCGGACTCAGAGACTCGCTGCAATCGTACAGTATGGTACAGAGTCTTGAAACATTAAAACGTTCGTACCGATGTAGGGGGTGACACCGGGTATACGTTGGTATAGCATTTCCTTACTCAAAATGAAGTTTAGTACGCTTTATACTGAACACCTCCCCCTACTTAGCTGTTGCTATAACGACAGCTTGGTCACCTGAATGCCGACGTTAAGCTCTGTGGGGCCTCGGCTAGTTTCTTCTAACGATCATATGGAACATGTAAGGCACTCTCTCAGTAGAATAATGGATTTCTGAATGTCGATACATACAAGTCATCACTATGCACGAAACTGTCAATAACTGGACAATTAAAAGGGCCACTTGGTACAACGGCCGAGGAGTGAAGCTGACCACTCATCTCCATCGACTGATGAGTTACGAATTGTACAGATGCACCGCCTCTTCCCCATAGGCCTTCGTGACATGCACAAAGGACAACTTCACCTTTTCCCTCCTAATAATTTTCCACTACTAATACTACATATTTCGTCCACTTATCATACATAACTACCAAACCTCCACAGTCGCCATCAGTGTTACGTCACATTACACGTATGTTTAAGACGAAGATTCAAATCTTCTATGATGTTACGCCATGTTGATTGGCAAACAATGACAGACGATTCGAAGGAGCCTAGAACCCTCGAAACGTCGTAACATGCTATACGAGTTCAACCTTGGATCATCGCCGCTGTTAGCTGGCAAATCTGGCACGTTTCTATCTCGATAATGAATTCCCGTACCAAAGCTCTTGAACTATTACTACTACGTTCTTCTACAGGCTGTTTTAAGAAAACTTAAAATCGATGAATGCATATTTTTCGACAACCTGTTACCACAGACTTCAAGATCATATACTGCATGAGACTGGCATTGCTCACAATGTCACAATTTCGCGCGGGTGCCATGCTGGTAAAAATAATCGTAGCAAATTAACAAGTACGGAAGTGGAATAGCCTGTGCTAGCATAAAGAATTCACCAAATTTCATGAAGTTCTATTAATCTGTTACACGGCTATTGGAAAAGACGCCCACACACGTATGCGCGATTCCATTAAACCGATCTTCATTAAATGGGAAGCAAAATGTACTACACCAAACCGTTGTTTGCTGTCAGACCAATTTCACAAGTAAACTCAAACAATGGCGTCCTGACACGCTAGTGCGGAAGTGGAGATCTATTATAATTTAATAAAAATGTCATACCCTAACTAATTCGCAAACAGTTCAACACAAGGCAACCTGACCTGAAGCTGGTCGGACGGTCAATGACCATGTCACAAGGAAAACAGAGACAGGCTCATATGATTAGTGTTACATTTGATTCTGCGCCAGCATGCCAGCGTGACAAAGTTTCCTCTGCGTTACCAGACAGGCTGCGACGCTCGGATCACACCTACGTTTTCACTCGCTACTACACACCGCTACAGACGTCAGTCGTAGATCAACTGATGTCGAACGAGACACGTGATGGAAACACTCAGCTTCACGATCCTGCCGTTTTACTCCACGGGGCGACTGTTCTGCGTACAGATACTAAAATAATGGACACAGGACCCCATGTCATATGGGGGGTGTTTTCTGGGGAGCTTCGACGTTAAGTCTAAAACATTGCACTTATTCAAATTATTAACAATTTTGGCGCGTGAACAAACGCACTTGAATAGTTTTAATTTGTGCCACTGGTCGTGTTCCCTGATATATATATATATAACTTCATTAGAAAGGGACACTGAATTCTTAATCGCAGGGACTTGTCTATTCAGGCTGTAGTCTTCTGTGTTTCCCCCGCACAGAAGAGATAACATAGCTGTTTCGATGAAACATGTTACATCCGCCTTGAGGATTGATAAAATGTTAGGGCCAACAATTAAGAGAACCTGAGGGGTTGCAAGAAATGTGACAAATGGTATATATGATATCTACTGCAATTGAGTTTCCACCCGAAGGCAGTGGTCGATATACTTGAAACAAAAAAAAAAAAGTAAGGAGAAACACTACACAAAACAATAAAACACGGAATACATAAAATAGAAAACAAAAATGCAAAACAAAAACAAACACACATAAGTCGAATAATTAAAAAATAACAAGCAGAAGCAAATAATAATGAGATAACGTCCTGCACAGAACCCACATACAAATGAGAAACGCGGAGTTAAGAACCTTGTCAGGTCTAATAAAAATTGCGCAACGTAAAAAATATGAAAGCGGAAGGAGAATAACCCGTCTTTAAAAGATGGGTATGTTTGCTGGTTGTGTGATTAGGCAGAGGGGACATTCCCTAAAGGGCTGGCTCAACTGAACACGGCGGGTCAGAACCAGGAAATCCCAACTCCTGAAGCAGCCACATACAGAACAAATGCTCTTCACAACCCGCGCATGCGGTTCAGTTTGTGACGGAAGAGAAACACGTGGCGGAACTAGGTTGATCCTGTCACTTATGTTTTCCCTCAGCGCTCCCGATCAGACCCACATACCAACACCCCCCTCCCCCTTCCCATTCTGTTCGACAGGTACGCACCTGATGTTTATACATTCTAGGACAGCCGTCAGTTACGGAAAATCATAAAGGAGAAATAATTACAATACTCCGAGCACAAAGGGTGAACTAACGCACCAAATTACACGGCATATCTTTTCCTGAACACATACTTTGGTTAGAAGCAGCAGTCGCAATGTGCTAAGCCAGGTATCACGCACATCTCACAGCAAAACCAATATACGATCAAGAAGCAAATGACGGGCTCCTTGAACACGGCTCAATGACGATGGGTTAGCAAGGCTATAGTGTACCTTAACACCACAACTGAGAGGTTCTCAACAGAGGACGGCCAATATTATATTCTGCCTACAGAACAGTTACTCAGCCGGACACACGCAGTTTCGGCCCTCGAACGTTCTGCTCGCCAGTTGCTGTGCGTCTTCAGACTGAGCTTTTCCACGACATCAGTCCGCCCTTAACCAACCAGTTACTAGGAATGCCACGGACTACACTCTCCAAATAAACGAAGTAAACTGATTCAATACGCTGAACTGATCTGGATACAACACACGTGAAGGCACTGTACTTCTAAAAGTACCCCTTTTAATATCACCTAGACCGAAACATGCAAGTGGTATCAATGATATATATTGACAACTGTGCAGTAAGAAAGTGACTTTCTGATACGCAGTGCTCACAACATTCCGAAGTGTTCTGACTGGGCAATACAGCCGAGTAAATGGCAATATTTCAAAAATCGGTAATTCTACATGACACAGGCACGTTTCTAGCAAATGTCCGTTCATTTTCATGGTAGACAGTGAAAATCAGGGAATCGTATTTTAAAAGGGCCTAAATTCGAGTTACTTGCTTCGTAATAAAAGATCTGTAATCCACATGCAAGACAACTGGCGATGTTGCCATGGATACACACTGCACACTGCTGTAGACGGACGTGAACGCACCAAGCACCATTAGCAAAATCCCTGCAAGAAAAGTAAAGTGCCTAAACCAACCAACGACAGATTCAGTATGCTAATATTTTCCTCGAACCCAAACAGAAAGTTTACTCTGTACGTCAGAGGCACCGTGCCCCAATTTCATCGTTTTAAACTGAAAATGAGCAGTTCACAGGGCAGTATTCACTGTCAATAAAGAGCGGTAAAAAAGAAAGAATGCAGTGGTAACAGCGTGAAGTATAATCTACACCCTCCACGCTGAAAACAACATGGCATCACACTTCTACTTAAATAAGAAAATTTCCGTATAGGAGTACAAACCCAAATCAAAATCAGTAAAGCCAATAGAAACGATTCAAATACACCCAATGTTTACTATCATCTGAGTTGTGCAAATACAAGTACACCCAGCACCATATCGATAAAAACGTATGGGACAGTACCGTCTTTCCGACAGGCTACAAAGTCAATAGTCGTCGAGGCAGTTGGATAACATACGATTTTCAGCCTCCCTGGAATTTTCGCAATCCAGCAAATTCGTGGAACTAAATTCCACTTATTACCGAATTACAAATTATCCAACGCCCTATGAACTACAACTCCTACAGAAAATGGCACATCACACACACTCCTCCAGTTAAAATAATACACAGTCCATCCTCTAAAAATTTCATAATATTCTGTCGAAGACGTAAATACCATGTGAAAATGCAATGAATCAAGAATCACTATCACATCTGGTTCTATAAAATTCCTTTGATAATTCAATAATATATTATTAGTGTGATGGCACAAAGGGTGATTGGATTTCCCAGGATACCACTGGAAACATATAACAATAAAAATAAATTTCGAAAGTTACTAATGTAAACCTACAAAACGTACTCCGAAAAGTACTAACGTAAAACTACGAAACGTTTAACATGAGAAACAGAATACAATGTAATACAAATACAGCGTATATGGAATTTTAAAAATAAAGTGATACTAATAATGACAGTGGCAACTCGAACCACATCGAGTTCACACAATACCTCAGCAATATGACTGGAAAGGAAGACATCAAGGAAGTAGAGAAAACAGTCATAGTGGGCACTGCGCGCGTATATCAGGAAGTAACATGCAAGAGTACGAAATGTTTATCATGAAAAATATGATTACGTGTAACACAGACTGTAACCACTAAACAGCTGTAAGATTATACAATCCAAAGATAAGCTTGGTTTCCTATAACTGTAAATACCCTGAATAAATGTGATATGAAATAATGAAGAGAAGTCAGAGCAAAGGCCTGTTGCTATGTGTATCGACAGTGGTGTCATTCATCATTCATTCTGTTGTGTCTTGCCAGAGGTCCATAGTCATGGTACTAAAAAAGTCAGCACGAATGAATAAACGAACGAAACAACACAAGAATAAGGAGATGAAGAAATGGCATGCAATAAAAAATTCGTTGTAATAAGATCACAGAAGGTAAAAATGTAGGTTAAACTAAAAGGCAAGTGGGAAAATGAAGCAAAGTGTAGGGGAAATGTGAAAAGAGAAATTGCATAGAAATACATTTGTCTATATACAGGATGTTCCAGGAGGAATGTGCCAGACTTCGGGAGAGTGTTCCTTATGTTAAAGTATACCGATACAACCCAAAACACCTATATCCAAAGGTTGAACGGTTACGGAGATAATGGCCAGAGAGAAGTGGGGGCTTCTTGCGGTTCCAAATACTGCAACCTGCACAGCTGATGCATCGCGCGACAGTGCTTATGTCCATGAGATTGGAATTCAGTGTTAATTGCGCCTGCGTGATGGTTAGTTATTTGTACGGAGTTGCAAATATGCCTTTTGTGTTTTCCCACTTGGAATATTGTGACATGCATTTTGTGTATGGATTTTGCAACGGCAATGCACGTGCTGCTGTTGAAGAATACCAAAGCCGTTTTCCCGACCGAA
>Ga0123354_10006216_pt1 | contig 17676 bp, 19 predicted proteins | sample TergutLab28metaG_2_FD_97872 | JGI IMG/M metagenome (GOLD analysis project Ga0123354, IMG submission 97872) | Labiotermes labralis P4 segment gut microbial communities from Petit-Saut dam, French Guiana - Lab288 P4 | ecosystem: Host-associated > Arthropoda: Insects > Digestive system > Gut ...
AAACAAAGAAACTGATTACGTAGCATAACTCGTGATGATTGCATCACTTGAAGCAATCACGAGTTGTGTACTCACTAGTCTAAAGAAATTGAAATGTACAAATTTGCCCTTAGCGTAACAGCATGATTTATCAAAAATGCATTATTTGAACAGAAAAAATAAAATTATGAAATAAACAACATTTTGTGGTGGGCAGGGGGAAGCAGACTTTATGCAGCATATCTTAAAAATGAAGTATATTTCCTTCCTGCCTAACTATATAATAAGAACTTCTACAGGCATTTTTTTTAAACAGTTAACTTCTCAGTGCTCCATAGTATTGTCAGACACATAAATGTCTTCAAAACAGCTAACCATAAGGCCTGGCACATGAACCAAACTTGCAGTACAGTACTGTATTTACAAGTAAAATTTTATCATCTAAATTAAGTACCAAGTCCTTGGCTTTTGTATCTGCCTTTAAGACAGCCGTATCTAACTGGTAAAATCTAACCTGTACTTCTGACAAATTCATAAAGAGGTTTGTTACTTAGAATCATGATTACAAGTATCAGGTTATGAAACTGAATAATGTCTTACAGTGACTCAGCTTTTACATGTCACCTTGGTGCTGCAAATTGCATAGCAAACCACACTATCCAGTCTTCTATCAGAATATATAGTACTGTCAAGTAACCAAAGCAACTCACAAAACACAGAACTATGAAAAGAACTACCTCCACTGTGACCTGCTGTATATCTAACACCTGTGTTTTTCACAGAATCGGTAAACATAAGCTTTCTTGAAAAACTTTTTCTCCTCATTTGTCCTTGATGCACCAAATCACTCACCTGAATGTTCTGCAGAACATAAGAGAATGAGTGCACCCCAGAAGTGTAGGTTCTGGATTCACAGAGTAAAATACTCATGAGCTCAGGTGAACTGTTATTCCAGTCTGGTTGTACTGAACCAGTGATAAAAAAGTAATTTTACTTCACATTTCGCTAAATTAAAACTTGCATAAAAATGTGTTCCAAGAAATTAAAAATTACAGATCCATGGTGTGTAAGGAGACAGGGAGCACTTTAGTACACATAACTATGTTCAGAGCATCTCAGTATTGTACACACCTTGAATTATATTCATACTTATTTTGCCTTCATTAAACCAACACTTAATGCACTATCTTTCATACACTAAGTTACTCTGTTTGACTAATACTCTGCTCGTTTCAGTGCTTGTCAGCGTTATCTTCAGGCAGTACCGTCTCAACTGTTAATTTTTCAACATGTCAAATGGTTTCAAACAATTGTCTGACCACGTGTTGCAAAAACACAGTCTTCAATCATGATACATAATTCCTAAAGCTTCATGGTGGTCACCTTGAAGTAATTTTAAAGACCAAGCCATGAGGTGACCACCATGAAGATGCAGAAATCGTGTATCATGAGTGAACCTGCATTTCTGCAACACATGATCAGACAGTTGATTGAAACCATTTGCAGTTGAGAAGTCTGCAGTTGAGATGGTGCTCCCTGAAGATGGTGCCAAGCACTGAAACGTGTTGGAGTATTAGACAAACAGTGTAATTTGGTGTGCATTAAGTGTTGGTTTCATGAAGGCAAAATAAGTATATTCAGAGCAATTCCAGGGCTCACCTAGCCTTTCCTGTAGGTACCAGGAACTCTATTTTGTATGGAACAGACCGCCAGTATGTGGCACTATGCACTGCCCTGCATCTTGAACCAAGGTTAAGAACCCTCTGCATTGTCATGGGTTAGTGTTTAGGCACTGGTACTACTTTACCTTTACAAAACATAATACTGTGCAAAAATTCGGACACACAACCGTGACCATAAATGTATAGTCATTTACACTAGTATCAGAGTCAATCAGTATGGTTAGTCAGCAAGATCTTAATATTTTATTAACATGAGGTTATGGTGGTTCTTTTTTAATTTACTGTGGGCATATCCACAAAGGAAAAAGATTTTATGGCATACAGGTATGGCACAGGATCCCCAAAAAATTGACAGAACATGTCCCCTGAACAATTATGAAGCGGAAGTCTGGTGAACTGCAAATCCACCACGCCAAAACATTTGCTCCCTTAGTCCAGTTTTAGCTAAAGACTTTATTTGACAGTAAGGCAGCCTCCATATGCACCATGTATATGGGTCCATATGACTTTCTTGTACCCAAAACCCAAGAAAACTGCAGGAAGTAAAATATTTAATGCAATGGAAATATATTAACATAATGCAATAGGGTAGCTGTTGGCAATTCCAGATACTGACAGTGAGGTGCCTAATACAGCAGCACCAAGTAGGTACAACATGAATACACCTAGAACCTTCAATCCTTGCAAATACAATTCTTAATTTTCACAGATTCACACAACATTTTTTGACCAGGCCTCATGTAACAGTTTTACAGCATCTATTGGAGATTAAAATAGAGTCAACCTTGTAGAAACAATAAAATAATTACAACTACCACATACAAAACACTATAAAGTAAATGCAAAGAGCAGTTCACACCAGTGTTACTGGATGTCAACAGGATCTTAATACCTGACAAAGTCAACATCTGTCAAATGATGGGGAGGTCTGGCACTTGACCCGTGAAACAAAATGAGATGCTGGGTTACTGCACTAGTATGTTTTTAGTACCTTCAGCAAAAGGGAGAGATAGAGAGAAAAAAGGCATTTGGTTTATAACATACCGGGCGGCTCTGTTCAGGTCAGCAGTAATGAAGAGGTAATCGTCGACAACTCGAATTAGTAAATCCCCATCATTTTGGAACTCTCTCAGATGAGTTCTGTCCAAATCAGAATAATATAAATCACACAGAACTGCTGACAGACGGCCTCCTTGTGGCTGTCCACATGTCATAAGAAACCGTTTATTTCCTTTGCGAACTACAAAGTTACGCAGTGCCTTGCATATGAATGACAACAGTTCCCGTCCGACTATTTGACTCTGAAATACAATGAAATCATAAAGATGTTCACAAAGAATTTAACAGAACTTAGAATGCAGAGAGTCTTTGCTACAATTCACATTACTTTTTATTAGCCAACAATTAATGCATTAATAGTTTATTGATAAAAAGTGACATGAAACATGATGCACGGACTATACAGCATCAAAACATGCTGGTATTCAGTTCAGAATATTCTGTCTAAAACAAGGATAATGACATACAAATCACACCAAATTTCATTTGCTTCATCAAATTGTGTTTGCTTAGTACCAATCTTTTCACAGTCTGCAGCCTTTACATTCAGTTCTACAAACATTTTTTTATACATCCTTTATCCCAATTTTCTGTCTGTACTTCTGATATTAAGAAAATAATTCATTATATCAATCATCTGCAGCCTTCCAAAATTCAATTAATCATTTCACATTTCCCACTCACACGCATTAAATGATAAAAACTCAATACACTCTCCACCTACTTATATCTGGAATTCAAGCTGTTCTGCATTCTTGAGTTTTACACTCTCATTTTCCATACACTAAGCCACAATAAAAATACCAAAAGACCAATCATCTAACCCTTCTGCTCTTTCATCTAACCTCATACAAATTAAATTCTACTACTATCAACATATTTGCACTGGATAAGAAATACAGTAGGGTCTCGTTTTATGACAGGGTTATGTTCTCGAATATTTGGTCATAAATCAAATCGTCATAAAATGAGTATGATTTAAATAGTTTAAATTGCAATAGGTTCATGGGCCAAATAAATTAGTCAAATAATTTTATAATTTACAATATCTCTTTACATTATGACATACAATTTTAATTTAATAAATTAGGCATATAGAAAATTACACAGATAATTGAAAAAAATATCAATGAAATCACTTTTGATTTTGCTGGAGAAGGCCCAGGCCATGGTTCAGAAGACATCAAGAAAGAAAGTAACGTCAACTGTTTTGAGCTTTTCTTTCATTCTTGCCAGATTTCATAATAAGGGTGTAGCATGGCTCTTATGCCCCTTTTTACTGTGGAACTGCATTCCCATTCAGGGTCAATATCACATAAGTTTTCAGCTGCCATATCTACGGTGGAAAGAATATCACTAAGGTCCTTTGTCTGCATTTCTTTGGTTCCTTGATCTTCCTCATCTTCATCTTCCTTCTGCTGTTCAGTCAAATTTTGGGCCAAGTCATAAAGCTCTTCATTGAACAGTGGCTGGGAATAACTTTCTAAAACTTCAGTGATGCACAGGTGATCAACACTGTCAAGGCAAATTTCATCCGCTATCTCTTTGATCAGCATATCCAGACTGCAACAATTTGTACCATAACTCTCACTGCTAGGCCAAATTTTATGCCACATCCCTTTCAAACATTACACAGTCACTTCTTTCCACACAATTTTTATGTTATCAGTAGCTTTTAAAATGCTATAATCTTTCCAGTACTCTTTCAGGGAGACCCCAGAAGTATCCATTTGTTGTATCATTTCTTAAGTGATTGATGACGGTAATACACCTTAAAAGCAGCTATTGCTCCTTGGTCCATTGGTTGGAGCAAGGAGGTGGTATTAGGGAGCAAATATGCTATCTTAACCTTGAGCTCTGACTTAACATCTTCCAAGTTTGGTGGATGCCCTGGAGCATTGTCAAGCAACAGAAGAGCCTTTTGAGGCAGTTTGTTTTGAATGTAAAACTGTAACACACTATGGCCAAAGTGCTTAGAATACCATTCTGAGAAAATTTGTTGCATGACCCAAGCCTTTCTGTTTGAAGTCCAAATGGATGGCAAACGAGATTTTAGAATGCCTTTCATTACTCTGGGAGTTTCGGAGTGATACACCAGTAATGGTTTTGATTTTAGAGTTCCTGATGTGTTCCCTCCAAGGAGCAGAGTAGGTCGGTTACTGGATGCCTTGAAGCCAGGCTCCGATTCTTCTTTCCTCGAGATATAAGTTCTAGATGGTAACTTCTTCCCTTACAATCCTGTCTCAACCACATTAAAAACAAGATCTGGTGGAAAGTCATTGTCCTCAATAATATTCTTGAATTCGGCTGTGAACACGCAACTTGCTTCAATGTTGGCACTAGCAGCCTCTCCACTAATTTTTACGCACTGAATTTGCCAGTGTTGTTTGAACCTTCCAAACTTTGCTAGCATTAAATGTCTCGTTTCCACCTACTTTTTGTTGAATTTTGTCAAAAAGACTCCCAGCCTTTGCAGCAATATCACACTGAGTGAGAGGAATTCTTTTTTGATTTAAATCATCAACCCATAGTGTGAGTAAGGGTCCATTTTTTTTATGTTAAAATTTCTAGTGTAACTTAGATTTGATGCGTGCAATTTTGTAGTTTTATGTGCCAACTGTTTTATTTTTTCAGCGTTCACCGTAACTGTTGATACAGTAGCTGGTGCCAAGCCATGGGAACTACCAACATTAGCACGTTTCTTGCCAGCCTCCTTTTTTCTGATCACTAATATTTTTGTCTCCAAAGTTACATTCTTCTTTGTCCTTCTCACTCCTTTTGGCAAAAGAGGACAATCTGTCCTTTTGATGGACGTCATGGGTGGAAAAATCACAATCAACTTAAAAGAATGGCACTAAAATAGAAAAAGAAGAAACACATGCACACCGGAAAAGAGTTAGAAGTGCACCAAGTAGAGAAAGGACACTTGAGTTGCGACAGTGATGCACCACAAGTCGAGACTGCTCCGTCCAATTTGACAAGGGTCGTGAAAGTGAACTATCATAAAACGAGACCCTACTGTACACTAAACTGCAGCTCTATTGCAGCAGTATTGTTCACCAGTATGAATACTACCATGACAGTAATTCTCAAGACTACTGGTTCCCATAACCACATAAGCAACTGTCTGTATTACAAGCACTGATTGCAAACAGTGTAATGTTTACCAGTGTAGTTGGTTTATCATCAGTCAGGGCACTGCCATGTGGCACAGTGAAAGGCAGATGATCAAATGCTCTCTTGTAGAGGTATCGCACTTTTCCTTGCTTCATGGACATCAGTTTGTACCTGTTCAGCGTGTATGTCTCAACTGTAACACAAACATACAACTTCCACATTTTCTTTCTGCTAAAGTGTAGTTTATTTACATACATCACACACTATGAGTTAAAATGTAAATAACTGAATGATGCAACAGTCCTTCTTGGGAAGTGGATGAGTCCTCAGCTACTCAAAAAATGACATGCAATGCACAGAAACCTAGAGATTCATTACCACATTCACAACAGCTGGCCACTTGTTCCAAACCTGATCTACATAAGATGTCCATAAAGTAAAGATACAAATGCAATAAAACTATTTTAAAATATTTAAGAAAATCCAGTGACAAAACCCTTTTTAACACATATGTTTAGCTATCTTTCAACATAATCACCACCCTTTGTTTGGCATTTGTTTAGCTTGGGTACGAGTCTTTGTATTCCGATGTCACAGAACTCTGCCACCTGTGCACGCGGCTATGTAGTGATTGCAGTTTCCACCTCTTCATCTTTGTGAAACTTCTGGCCCACCTGATGTTTCTATAAATGCAAAAACAAAAGGGAATTGCTGGAATTGAGGTATGGGCTGTGAGTGGGATGGTCTGCAACTTCCCAGTTGAAATTCGATACACATTTTGCATCTTTAATATCTGGATAACCCTTACACATGAATCCAGTCCACACTCTCCCATTCTATTTTTTTAAGCTCCTCATAATATTATCTTTCCATTTACACACACTTCTTCCAAGTGGTCTCTTTCTTCCAGGTTTCCCCACCAAAACCCTGTACACCTCTCCCTTAGCCCACTGCACCTCACATAACACCTCTCCCTCCCCCCATCCCATCCTCCTTGATTTAATCAAAAGTACAAACATTAAACTCCTCATCATGTAGTCTCTTCTAGCCTCCTGTTACTTCCTCCCTCTTAGGCCCAAACATCTGCCTCATCACCCCATTCTCAAACACCCTCAACCTATGTTCTTCCTTTGACATGACAGACCTAGTTACACACCCCTACAAAACAACATGCAAGATTATAGTTCCATGTATTTTAATATTTATGCTTTCGAATAGCAAATGCATAAACAAAATGTTCTGACCAAATGGTTGCACATATTTCCTAAATTTAAACAGCACCTTATTTCTTTAGGCATCCAATTGTGACAAGGTAGTGCTACTCCCTACAGTCACTTCTGCTATAACACAACAGCTGCATTCTTGTAAGACCTCATATTACAGAAACTCACATAATAAAAATTCAGTCAGATAAGAAAAGTTTGACCCATCCTCCAGCCGTATATCTTCACACCAGTTGCTGAAATCAGGTGATACTCAACACATATGTGAAGGTTCATGTCACACAAACTGTGGTCACCTATTCATCAGTTGCATTATAGCCAATTCGTATTAATGACACATGTAATAACCAAACTGACTGTATTTGAACTTTGCCACACTTTCGCAGGACTCATTAACCATCTCCACTTCATGATTTTGTCCCGCACTCTATTGATGAAATACAAACATACACACACACAGTTTTCTAAATATTTACTTCTAGACTAACCTCCTTAAATTTAAAATATTTTAAAGGCATGATTATATTAAAAGAAAATCTTCAAGTGTATGATCATTTTAATTTACATAGAGTCTAGCCAGTATTATTTATTTATGGTTTATTTAGTATGCCTGTATTTAAAACTGTATGGCATCAAATGGTAGGATAATTGAATAAGAATGAATGAGGAATGGTGTGGACGGAGATGTTCATGGCTTAATTTAAGGTACTATTTTGACACTTGCCTGGGAGGGCCTAAAGCAGGGAATGAGAAACCTCCCTCAGGATAGCTGGTCATCTGGGATATTGTGCTCCAGCACTGGATGTCTGTTGCCCAGTATTTCAAGGCCACTACATGATCATGGAGTGCTGGGCAACAAGTGACAAAGTGCAATCAGAAATCTCAACTGCACCACTTCACAAGCCTGAAAACTCACTCACTGTTGTCAGTTTTTATTGGCACATATATTTTAAGCCCAACTGCTGTAGGTATGATCCACACTAACTGCACTATTGTACAATACTCTCAACAGTTTACAAAAATGCATACAATGTGGATCACATTGACAAAAATCAGACTTCAATGAAATACCCACGCAAACAAAAACTTATGAGGAATCCATTAAAAAACATCAAAGACAACAAATGCAACCAGTGAAACATTTTATCTATTTTATTTCACCATCTGTTTTATAACATACCTTCCTACTGATGGAGACACACTGCTTTTACAACAGCTTCTGGATAAAAACATACCTGCCTGATGATGGCAGGTGCTGCCAAAAATGTTCCACGGGTCTGTGACATACGGAACGACTACATACTGTTGAATATGACAGACACACAGTCAAATCTCTAAAGATATATTACTGTACCTTTTGAAATAGTATTCCTCAATATATCACACAGTTTGTCATGACGTAAGGAACCATAAGCATCTGAGATGTCAGTCCGAACAAAATAAATTTGACCCCGATTATTTTGGTTCCAGTGATCAAAGAAGGTACACCAAATTTTGTGGAACTTGTTTGCAGACAAAGCTGGAATGCTGACAGGATTCAGTGCTGATACCTGGGTCAGGTATGTCCGTGCCAGTGTCATTTTATGTGAATTCCTATGTCTGTCACTGCAATAAAAGTGTAGAAACCTTTAAAAATTTTCAAACTGGACTGATTACCATACCAATTGCCTAGACATACTGCTAACAGGCAAAACACATGCACATATTTCTCCCATTCTTTTAAATTTGCTCCATGAAAATTAGCTTTCAAGATGATGGGTAACTATAAAAATAATAAAGATAATAACTTGGCAGCTGTAGCAGCAGCAGCACATACACTTCTTATGGCAGATACTGTCATCAGCATTGAATCTTCAATTTGTGGTGAGATCTGGGGTTCTTATGGGAGTAACTTGGAACACCACTGTCATCTGGGATGTAACACCATGTAGCCTGGGAGCAATTTACCAACATTTCATAGGAACACAATGCTTCAGTCTTCAGTGTAGAAGAGGAACCCAACTGCTACCACACCACATGGCATCAGGTCCCAGAACACAGGTTGTCGCTTTTAATCTGGGGAATTATTTGGCCAAAACATTAAAATATGTATATGTGTGTATATATATATATATATATATATATATACACACACACACAGAGCTCAAAAAGCATAAATTACAGTCCTAAAAGAATGCACTAAGTTCCTTATATATATTTCACCATATGACAAGATATTTGTGGTACAGGACAAAGTTGTAAATAAAGTATCTCTGAGGTCACTTTGTATCATTTGTGAAATGGTATACTGCTCCAAAAAATTTTTCTTCAACCCACCCTTATGAATTAGACACACCTTATCATTAAAACTGGCCTGACACCACTCTTCTTTGGTATGAACCACATTACAGCTTTCCCTGGAAAGGTCTCAGTTTTCTCAACTTTTGCAGCGCTTTCTTTGTCAAGTACACGCAATTTCTTGCTTTTCACTAGAAGTGACAATGCACGATCAGTCATACGTTGGTGCACTCGTGGCCTATAAAAGAGCAATCTGTTGCGCTGTGCTAACCCTTCAGTTATATAAAAGTGAGTTCTTAAAAGCACCATCACAAAATCCTCTAACAGCCAAAGAACCACCTGAAATGAAAATACACGCATGATGAAACTGGGGGGAGGGGAAGGTGATATTCAGCTAAATAATTTAAATCAACTTCAAAGTATACAGTATTCCTTGAGCACTAAACAATTATTAAACTTATCAATAAATTCCGTGTTATGGAACCCAATAACTCATTGCCAGGAACAAAACTGCCCGCCACTGATCCACATGTCAGCCATTCTTGGACTGCTTGACCCTGAAGATGAAGGCAATGTAGTCCTTTGAAACGGTGGCAAATGTTTACCAGCTGATATGGTGCAATATCCCAATCTTCAGCAACACAACTCTTATGACCCCCAAATCTCACAGTTACAAACCAGTCAAGTTTCATGAACCAGTTGTCTAATATCTAGTTTAATACAGTCCATACCACCAATGGTCCCAAATGAATTAATGCTTATCTCTATTGTATTTTAATGCTGCTTTAGAGTATATCATTAAAAAAGTCCATGAAATAATGAAGGGTTTCAATGAAACGGAAACCAAGAGCTGAGAGTAAATGTTGATGTTCATCAGGAGAAAATATAAACATCATAAACAAAAACACGTCACCAAACAGAATGAAACATAAAGTGTAATGATGGTTGCTTATGTAGGTCAACTGGAATGAATGAACGAATGAATGAAGTATCCAGAAAAAAAAATCAGTTCCTGGTGCATAAAATTATTGTAAAATTCACAAGAATTCCACATAACATAGTAAACTGTAAGATACTACTCGCAATATTGAAGGAGGATGATGTAACCTCACATAGCTGTGAAACAGGAACAGCAGGAATAACAAGTTTCAGAAATTTATGGCTGAAAAACTATTAAAATTTGAAAAGTGGATAACGAGCAAGTAAATAAGGGTGTTCAATAACACAAGGGAGGTTACAGATGCAGTTCAGTATAAAATATCTTGGTTGAAAACATAATATATAAACGTGTGACAGCTAAAGCAAAACCTGTGATAAAGTTTTGTCCAAACACATTAACATACCATTTAAAATAAGCACATCTGATTTTAAGGTTATTAAATAACTCTTCTCGTGATGGTACAAAAATTAATCTTAAAATAAATGGGTTGTGAAGATGTGCCTGACATCATCTAGCTCACCAGGAGGAAAAGCAGGGCTGTTATGAACATGTCAGTGGACCTTTGCATTTCACACTGCATGCACTCTGTGACTAGCTAAGTGACTATTAGCTTCTCAAAAACGATTTTGCATCAAGTAATTTGTTAAATATTACCTTGGCAAAGATGTTCATCTTCACTGCAGACTCAGTTACAGAATTCAACCAGGGAACATTTGAGGTTTTCAGTCCAAACATTAGAGTGCCTAATCTGAAGTTCTGGAATTTCCCACTGCATGCCAATTTACTGCACATCCTCTTGAACAATCTTGCATTGTGGTTACAACCAAACAGTCTAAGGGGCACTACCTTTTTTAATATTTTGTTCACAAAATTTGATACAAGCGTGTAGTCAACTGGCTGTAGATTTCTTGTGGTTTCCAGCTGCTTGTCGTTCAACTTCTTACACTCACTCTCCAAATGATGATCCAACAAATAGGTATACGGTGAAAAACTGTTATGCTTCTTTATTAAAACAAGCAACAAGACCTTAAGATTTGCCAGATCTTTCATTGTTCCTGACAATGATACGTTTTCACCTACATCTTTTGAAAGAATGTGATCTAGAACCTTACATGCACCTTCCAATGTAGGTGGTGATTTAGCAAGGATGTGCCAGCTGGGCCAATGCTCATGTGTCACCTGACTATACAGCATATGCTTGTTTGACACTACAGTTGTTCCCTTGTATCCTATTCTGTTATGAGTGCTGACATTTGGCTTTATTTTCTTTTTGCTTCTCCTTGTCCTTTTTCGAGGTATTTCAACGTCATCCATCCCTCTGGAAGAGCCAAAACAACAGTAAAATGATTAATGCCACATGACAGGGGAGTGGTACGTACCTATACGTACCTAATTTGAATGCACAAGCAAAAAAATTGTGACATCAAGTAAACTGTTATTGGAGTTTACTTTATACAGACCTTACACTGTTCACAGATGAGTAGTTGTGTCAAAGAAATATTAGCCTTATAAATTCTCACAACACTTAAGAAACTTCAAATAATGTTATAGTATTTTGCTTGCAGCTTGTTTGAAGTACTGATTAATCAGAATAATGTACACGTGCAAAACATAATTAGAAAATGAGCTATTCCCACCAATTACACACTCAGAACAAAGAAGAAATGGGTACAGTAGGTTCCTCCAAAACAACAGTGATCTACCACAAGACTGCACATCACAAGCCACAAGACCACAATATGGTAGAACAGCATGTAAGGTCTGACTTTTCACAACAGTTAACATTTGGAATGTTATTTTCAAGGACAGGACACAGTAGTCCTGTATGTGGTTGACAACATTGTAGAGGACTTGCCATTTCCATTTTATTTTATATGAGTATTACAGTGTACATAACAAAGTGATTACACTAAAGCAATATTATCTTCAGAAATATGTGCAGAACTTACAAACTTTCAATTGAAATTTTACTACAGAGTATGAGTGACATAACCTTTAACTTTCAGACAACCTGCATTCACATTAGGCAACTGGAAATTTACTTCATAATCTTATTTTATTCTGTTCAAATAATGCTCACATTTTTCATAAACCCTGTGCTAAAATTTAAATACCATTCCAGTAGTTTAAAAGTTAAATTCTGTTTATATACAGTCACATAATTTAAAATTTTAATAATATGGATTTACTGAATAAATTGATTCCTGTATAGTACACTCATTTCTCCAGTATGTTGAGGTCAGCATTCATTATATGGACCTTACATTAATACTGTGACTATGTCAGTTTGTTGAAACTTTCCCATGCTGTTCACAATTAACAACAGTCATGAAAGAATTCACAATCACAGGGAAGTCTATTATACTTGTACTTCGCGGAACTCTGTACTAACAATAAAACATGTATCAATATAAATATATGATGTGGGAATAAAACAACTGTGAAAGCAGTTACAACTAAATTCCTTGTCCTGCAAATTAATAATAACTTAAAGAGAAAAACACACTGAAGATATAGGGCTCTTAGCTGATCTCACCCACATGGGTGGTCACTTTACAGACCATTTTGCATGGCAACTAGCACTGCAGGTAGTGCTAGAAAGTTTTAGTTCAACGTATTGCAGTTAATATTAGGTCACTGTTATCTGCTACATACAAAATTTTATCGAACATTCTTCTCTCAATATTAACTCTACACATATAAGAAATTACTGCAGGTCATCAGAGTGAATTTCAATGCAACAAATTAAATGTTGATCATACATTCTACCACAGCCAATACTTTGGACAAAATGCAATTACAGTGTGGCACCTCATCAACATCTACACACTTCAAAAAAGCCTATGATTCACTTAGGAGAACGGTTTTATATAACATCCTCATTGCATGTGATAACCCATGGTGTTTAAGTGAAACGTACAATAATGACTGCGTAAGCAAATATTTGTCTCATACATTTTCAATCAAGAATTGTCTGCAAAAAGGAGACATTTTGTTATCACTGCTTTTCAACTTTGTTTCATAATATACCATTATGACAGTTCAAGCAAAGCAGGATGGGTTGAAAGTGAATGAGAAACATTAGCTTCTGGTATATGCAGATGAGATTAATGTACTGTACAAAAACATACATACTATACAAAAAACAGAAGCTTTACTTGTCACTAGCAAGGAGACTGGTCTAGAAGTAAATGTGGAGTAAACTCAAAGAGTGTTCACACCTCATGAATAGAATAAAGGACAAAATCATATCATAAAGATATGGAATAAATCCTTGAAAGTGTAGCAAAGTTTGAATATTTGAGAACACCTCTAACAAATCAAAACTATGTTCATCAAAAAATTAAGAGCAGGTTGAACTCAAGTCAATGTCTGCTACCTTTCAGTCATGAATCTTGTCCTCCACTTGAAAACCAAAAATATATAGACTGAAATATACAGAACTATAATTTTGCCTGCTGTTTTACATGGGCGTAAAAAAACTTGTCTCTCACATGCTGTGTTTGGAAACAGGGTGCTGAGGAAAACATTTGGGCCTAAGAGGGATGAGGTAACAGGAGACCATAGAAGACTGGACAGTGAGGAGTTTCATGATTTGATCCCCTCACTAAAATCATCTGGGTGACTAAATTAAGAATAATGAGATGGGTGGGGCATGCGCACACATAGTTTTAGTAGGAAAACCTGAGTGAAAGACACAAGAAGATAATATTCAAATGGACATTAAACAGCTCAGTTGGAAGGGTGATTACTGGATTAATCTGGTTTAGGATACTGACAAGTGGTGGGCTCTTGTGAATGCTGTAATGAACATTCAGTTCCACAAAAGTATGGAAATATCTTGACTAGCTGAGGAATGATTACCCTTTCAAGGAGGACTCTGTTCCACGGAGTTGGATAGTCGGTTAAAAACTTAATATTAACTACAAAACATTGAACTGATATGTGTGGACTACAACTCACAGCCAACTGGAAATGTGGTGAGTGCTGCTCTGCCTGCTGTCATGCGAAACTGGCTGAGTGAAGAGTGGATGTGAGCTGTCAGGTAAAATAATGTCCCTGTTTTTCCTCTTCCCAATGAACATCTACTCTCATTACTGTCTTGTATTGCAGACAACAGAGAAAAATTTCACACAAATTCAGATACACACAGTATGTGACAGAAACATGACCTCCACATGCCAAATGCTAACCACACTAGCTACCAGACTGGTATATAGTAGGCAGGAACCGCGTTATACAATCTTCTTCCATCTAACACTCCAACCATGATGCAGAATACTTTTGCAAGGAATGAAAGATTCTCTAAACCCACTCTTTCTATTCTGTTGGAAAATATTCTCAGCTGAGAGCTCATAAGTACTGTACATATGATTAAGTAAATCTGACACAAAAACCTTGCTACATTTTCCATACATATAATACATATGATCTTCATACACAATGGCTAAAAGCACCTTACCAAACCATGTCTTTCATGTGAGGTTTGCAGTTTTAACAGCAGTTAACCGTGGATTATGGTTGTATAGGATGTGCTGCATCACTTGGTACATGGCTCCCAACATTTTACAGAAATATAGTGCCATGGTGGGAACCACTTACCCAGTCACGCAGCATACAACTCACAATACTTGAAACCAGACCATTTTTGTATTGTATTCTATTCAACTTATGACACGCTCTACGTCTAGGTACAACAAAGATCATGAAATGAAAATAAAATGTACTCTATTCTGTTATATTCTACTGATCGTTCCAATGTGTCTGCTACTATACAAAAACATAATCTAAATAACAGCACTTTAATCACAGGCTACCTACCGACACGTGCAACTCGAGTGGTAATAATGAAAACAATGAAACAACAATACGGTGAAATTTTCAGCTTTGTACATACAATGGACAATTACACGACAAACTACTTCTTGATACATCAATTTACATCATCAACCATTACCAACTGCTGGTTACCTGCTTCATTATTGAAACAAATCACCAATGTTGATCCTTTCTGACAGGAGAAAACTGAACATTAACTGCACACCGCTGATCCATGGTTACAACACAATACTACGAACCCTACACCACATGGCAACGTGTGTAATTAAATACATGAATCACTGAAAATATGTTTTTCTCACCATCGGATGTTTCAAAAATGTCCGTTGTTATGTGACTAACTTCCCCTACTCACATGAAATGCGAAGTGGTACCTTGAACAAAATACCCTGCAGATGAAGCAGTTTAACAGAATAGCACGCATGGATCATAATCCCACAGATTATCACGATGTTTATTCTAGGACTACTCTAGAATAACATTTGGTTTCTATGACGACGATTATTTTTTCTGAAGCTTTTGTTGCGTTAAACGGGTACGCTATAAAACCCTGGATACTCCCAAGTGGCAAAAGCCGCTGCCCAACACGTATGGCGCTGGAGTCGTAGGGACGTGTCGTGTCGTCTGCTATTAAGTCATCTATTGCGTCATTTCCATTACATCACACACACACACACCCTCCTAGGTTTAAATTAATGTTATTCTTGTTATTCCTACTTTTATATTTATGAATTTCCTGTAAATTAGGAAGAACAAAGGGCCAAGAATTGAACCTTGTGGCATGCCACATTTTAACAATTCCCATTAGGACGAATTGTTATTGTTGGTTATATTATCCAGTGCTACTATTTGGTATCTACCTGTTAAATAGGATTCAATTAATGTTCTCCCACCTAAAACAAATTGTCAATTCAAGTTTCAATGGAATATCTCTGAAAATTAAAATATTCCTTACCGTTATGAAAGGAATTTATGAGTAAAAACCTCTTTAAACCTGTGCGATGTGCAGTCTACATCTGACTGCGAAACGTGATCACACGACTGGGCATCTCCTGCTTCAGATTAGTGTCGTCTGTTATTGCGTCACTTCCATGACGTCACCCCCTCCCCTCCCACACCGTCACGAATTCAAAAGAGTATACCTATACCTCTAATCCACCTCTGGGCCTCTTACAGGGTGATCTTTACCTTTACCTTATATACATATATTTAATTGAGATGTTGCTCTCAAGTGGGACGGTAAGCAATTCAAAGTTCTTTTCGAAATGTCCCGCATTCAAATTTCTGCCCAGAGGTCACTGTTCTTCATGCGGGTGTAGGTTTTCTTTACTCCTTGGGGTAAATGTCGAGACACTAGTATTATTCGAAATTGTAATGTGACCAATTCCTCTCACAACTTTTCCAGTTCACCCATTGTACAGGAGCTTGGGAGTGTCGCAGAGTAGAAGTATTAAATTAAAACACGACAAACAATGTTATTAACATCAATAATAAAGATAACAATAATGTGTAATAAGCACTTATATCTTCCACATGACCTGCACACTCTTAGAATGTTTCGTCTAATGATATTTTGTGTGTAATACACTTTATGAAACTCTTTATGTAATACTATGTAAGGGAAGCAGTGACGTAGCTAGAGTTTCTGCACCCGACTCAAGTAATCGTAATGGCCCTTCCCTCCTAACAGAAATTACGACCTTTAAGACAACACAACTACTTATCGATTTTCTTTCTGTTTGACTCAATAATTTAAGTTTGATTAAACTCAGAAGATAAGGCTCTTTAAACAATATCTTTCCATCACACTGCGCTGGTATATACCAATATAAAATCCATTCCAACATATTTCGGTTGATCGTCAGGGAGCACACACAAAGGTCAAGTTAAGTTAAGGGTACGTAACATTGTCAAAGGTAAAAGTAAAATGTACTACATTCGAGAGTAAATTACAGTATTTTCGTAAGCAATGGCCAATCATGTATAAAATTTACAATGTGAAATGCACAGAACACAGCTAATAAAAATTATTTGCCTTCAAGAATCTACGTTCTAAATTAGTATAATGTTCTGTATCCACACCTGTCATACGGAACTTCATACTAGTTTGGGAAGAAGATACTTGGACGCAATTAATTTTATTAATTGTGTTCTGTTTATTTTATATTATACATTTTATACATGATTGCTCACTATACACGATGATATTGTAATTTACTCTGCAAAGTACGTTTTAACTTTATCTTGGACAATGTTATATATTCGTAACCTTCGTGAGTACTCCCTGGTGAGTGTTATGTTCATCAGCCGAAACAAGATGCAATAGTTTCTTTGCTGACATTTATCAGTGCACAAAGTTGGAATAACAGTAACTGCACGGAAGGTGTATGATACTAAATTTTTCATTTGAACAATTTGTTTTACAGTTTTGTTGATTTTCTCTAAAACCCAGTATTTTCTCACTTGTTTCCATACATATATATACATTTTTATTGCCTTCCAGCTTTCTTCAATGTCTGTATCTTCATTCTGGGTGGACAGTACTGAGAATCTATTTTTC
>Ga0123354_10006219_pt1 | contig 17671 bp, 6 predicted proteins | sample TergutLab28metaG_2_FD_97872 | JGI IMG/M metagenome (GOLD analysis project Ga0123354, IMG submission 97872) | Labiotermes labralis P4 segment gut microbial communities from Petit-Saut dam, French Guiana - Lab288 P4 | ecosystem: Host-associated > Arthropoda: Insects > Digestive system > Gut ...
AAATGCACTATTTACCATTTCTGATGTGTAATTTCCAAATAATCATATTTAAGGGGATATTTTCGTGGCGGTGTGCAAATAAATAGTCATGAAGTATCTGTTTATGAAAAGTGCCCCTTCGGTGCTAATGGTCCCGCCGGTTTGATTATCGCCATCCAAAAGCCTCCTGGTATTTATATTTCTCATGAAGTACAAATGATTTAAGTTTGAAAAGACTTTTCTCACTAAATATGTATTGAAATTTCTACATAGATATCCACAGTGACTCTAGTTACTTTGACACTTAATATTTTCGTATTTTTTTGCGGTTTATTAAATTTCCTTGTCAGTTTATCAGACTGTGTGACGTCTATGATATGTTGATGGGTTTGAAAGAATTTTGAAGAAACAGGTAGCTTAGTGTTCGAGTTCTTATATAAAGTTTATAGGAAAACAACGCGATTTGAACCGAGAACCTCCAAAATGCACGTCTATAGCGTTATGAATACATCCACCCACACCATGCACGTTGTATGCGTATGTTGCATTTGAGTGTTCAAGATATCACAAAACACGCCGTAACAAACACTGGATCAGACACATTCAGTTTTAAACATGAAACTTTACGAAAATTGGACATGAAAATAGAGCCTGGACCTTACATGTGGACACCCCTGTGTATCTTACAAAATAAAAACCGAGGTATTGTCTTGCCTCCGCCTTCTTTCTTAATTCAGTGCCTTTTTTTCAATACGCAGTTTGTATGTATCATTGGATTGGTAAAATAATTTGTTAAAGATTACCCACAAATTATGTCAAAGTGGTGATCATAAAGACCAGGGCATTAACTGAAGACTTTTGGGGTTGGTAATTCAGTACGAAGCCTCCCGAAAATAAAGCAGGAGTGCTACCACTGCATGACTTTAAGTGATTCTGTAAATGCTGTAGTAATTATGCTGTAAATATAATGGACGTACTAGTTATAATTGTGGACCCGGTAGCTCAGTCGGTATAGCGATTGACTACGGGCTGGACGGTCCGGGATCGAATCTCAGTGTGGACAAGATTTTCCGCCCGTCCAGACCGGCCCTGGGGTCCACCCAGTCTACTGTAAAATGGGTACCGGCTCTTTCCCGGGGATAAAGTGCGACCGGGTCGTGCTGCTGACCACTCACCCCCTTCTAGTGCCGCGGTCATGGAAGAGTAGAGCTATACCTCTACCCACCTCTGGGTCACACCGGGCCTGTAACGGGATCACTTTACTTTTACCTTTTACTAGTTATAATTAAAATGGAGGACTGTGGTAAAACAATGTGAAGTTTGGTACTCCCACAGAGGTATCTAGAAAGATCGAAGTCTTTTGGGATACGACGTCCGTGGCAAATGGCAAATAGTTGCCGACGTTTCTGAACTACTTGTTTCCACAAAAAGGACGCAGCGTTCTCATCCGATACTCCGGAAACAATTTACCAATTGGCATTGCGTCATTACCCAAGACTTGGATCTGAGTGGTGGTGCGTTCGAAGCTACTGTTCATGCTGAACAGTTCCATTTAAATGGCAGGATAAACAAAAGTAAATATTTGTACCATTGCGAGCTAGCGTCTTATTGTCAATCGTGATTAATAGATTCGTTGCAGTATTCTATTCCAATACAGTGTTGTAGTATCCTGATTTCAATGGCACTGTGATTCTTAAACTTATATAATAGTCGGCCTAGTAATAAAATGAATATGTGTCAGCTTTTATCTTGGTATTGACATTGACAAATTCCTTTTTAATACAGAAAAGCGGCTTGGGCGTGTCGAAGGATTAACCCTTTCAGAATTACTTCTGACGCAGAACACGCCAGAGTTCCTAATCCATGGAAAGGCCAAAAATGGAGGAAATTGAAAGGATTTTTTTTGTCATCAATTGGTAGAAGCACTGAAATAAAATCTAAAGTAGAATTATTTTATGACAATATTTATTAGGCAGAATATTTTATTACCGTTTTTGTATTTCACAATTTTTTTCCTCATGGGGCATTTCTCGTATTAGACCAGGGGGTCCTCTTCATGGAGACTTCACGATCACACTCAGAGACACCACACTCAGTAAGACGCCTTTGGAGAGTGATCAGCCCGTCGCAAAGACCTCTACCTGACAAAACACAACACTTAAAGAAAGAAACATACATGCCACCGACGGGATTCGAACCCGCAAACCTAGCAAGCGAAAGTCGCAGTCCCACTCCTCATACAGCGCGGCTGATGGGATCTCCTCATAAAAACTATAGTATTGTATTATCAGAAGAGCCTGCGTGGTTTGAAAGACACTAAATTACTCCCCGTCTGTACGTTCCATGGTTAACCTTTTGGCGCCGAAATTATTTTTTTTTTAAATTTTAGCACACCCTGTATATAAAATGTGAATAATGCAGAAACAAATACGTTAGAATTATGAAACGAACTGCATTTTGAAGAGAAAAAACGGAGAGTATGCACCATGTTTAAAATATTCAGTACCTAAATTTGTTAAATAAATATATAAACTGCAACTTTAGAGGTTAGCGGTGCGGTACGTCAACTGTAGTTGACATTAGGCGTCAAAAGGTTAATTGCGTATCACACCACGTATTAATTCTTGTTGCCACTCAACAAGCAGCCACACAAACTTGTAAATAATTTACAGAAAAACACGCCAGGGACTACAACTTTTTTGAATGTGATAAAAATACACTTACATCAATAAACAATTAAATGACTTGATAGGAATTGTTATAATTTGTTATTTGTGACCTCGTAATAACATTAGCCAAGCACTGACTGACGGATTTTATAGTGTCAGGATTAGAAAAGTCAGTGCCGCTGAAGTAAGACGGTTGTTGCAAGCTATCCTGTGCCATTACATTCCAAATTATTTGAAAGACATTATACCTTGTTTTTATTTGAGTACTCTCTAATCTGGGATATGAGTAATTGATTGCAATTTTACGACAATTAAAGTACCGAAACTTATAATTCTTTACTTTATAAAACCAACAGCTTGCACATACAAATACATAATATCAATCCACTGCTACATGTTTCTGCAACCGACCGGCATTGTCAGGGATCGACACCATAATTTTAAAACTACTGAATTGTGATACAATTTGTAGCGTTACAATAAGTAATATCGAAAAAAAATTGCAGCTTATTTAAAATATACAGGTGTAAAAATACAGAAAGATGTGATCTTTGTAGTAGATACACTGTTTATATTAATATAATGTATGTTGCATAGTGCCCCTTTAGTGTCTTTTATAATGACAAGTTTTGGGCTTATTTGCTATACTGTTGAGAACCGAAGCTGTCTAAGTGCTGTTCGTGTGATGCAGATAGCCAGTAGACCTACAGTGACAGATTCCTGGTGTGAAATTCCGATCGTTTGATAAGTTGTTGTATACTGCTTAATGGCGCACACTAAAAATTGTATCATAATTCATTAAGTTATAAATAGTGGAGTGGCTCCCTGAAGACGAAAGGTGGTCGCCGAAACATGTAGGAGTAGACTGACATCATTTATATACATATGTATATATATATATATATATATATATTTGTATTTGCAATTGTTGGTCTCATAAAATGATTTATATCTAGTCGCACTGCGTGAATAAAATAATTCCTCGCCTCGGATTGAAGGGTTCGAACGCCGGTGGGGGTGAGGTTTTTCACACCCGTTTAGACCTGGCCGGAGCATGACGTTGACCAGCCACTCCCATCTAAAGTCGAGGACAAGCGTGAGTAGATGTATAACTTTGCTCCCCCGCTGTGCCAGTTACATCATGTAATGGGGCGACCTTTAAACTTGAAATTATGGCAGACTGTATGGAAGGTGACATGGGACTGAGATGGGTGTCATCATCTTCATCATTCAAAAGGCTCGTATCAAATAAACTTGCCTGATTACACTACTCCAGAAGTAGAAGAATTATTCAGTAACTGTTAAATCCTACAAACTTTTAACACTTTCCAGGCGAAAGGTAGTTTGCATTGTGCCTGAAGATTTAGTTTGTAGGCTTTGTCTAGAGTGCGAAGTCTCATAAGTAAGCAACTATCGCCTTACAGCAGATCTGAATGCACATGTTTCAACTTCAATTCATTTCCTCTCGCAAGGAAAGAATGCCCTTCCTTGCACCCAATTTCACGAAACAGATGGCAACTAAATAGCATTGTACTGGTCTCATACCAAATTTCCTTCACACTGAACGATGAATATGAACATTACGGACAGAAACTCAGTAAACTCTAAGTGAAATTTATCTTCCATTGCGCCAATTTTAACGCAACTGAAATCACTTTATAAGTTTTTATGGACGTCTTCTTAGTAGAAATCTACGTATATTTGAAGAAGGATTAAAAAATACCAGTTGCTTTTACGCCCCTAAGTCTGGTATGCCTTTCACTGAACAGGTATTCCCAAAACTTATAACAAAGTAATAATAAAAGTGCATTAACGTCATGTGTACCGAGTTCTAAAAACTCTGAGGACAAATGTAGATAAGGGAGCAACATTTCTTTCCGCCCGTAAGTAAAGGGTGTCTTTCACTATCTCGATTTTCATAAAAATCAAGTTAGTAGAATAACGTGTAGATAATCTTTACCAAATTGTATTCAGATCGGTCAAGAAAGATTCTAATTAGGGTAGGAATTAATTAGCGCCCTAAACTAAGTATGATTGTAAACTAGATAAGAGTGTATGTACTTGTCTAACACAACTTTATTTGATGGTAGAGATATGTATAGAATTTACTACATAGAGAACAACTACATATTTCGACACTTGACAGTGGCCATCTTCAGGTTGAGGGAATGAAAAAAACTTAGTAAGCAGCTATACTCGACTTATGTGGGTTGTATACAGTGTTGTGTAGGATGGGCGGTGTGGGTGCAAGGGGTTCTGCTATTATAGGTTATGTCTAGGTTAATATGGTTAGATCTTCGGTATCATCTGATGTTTGTAGAGATTATATATACATATACACTTAACTTATAAATAAACAGAGTGCAATCTTATATAAATATAGTTTCAATAGTTGTAGTGGGTTCATTGATCTAATACTATATAAAATATACTTTCTATAGTTATATTGGGTTCATTGATCTACTATTATAATACATCAAATTGGATTTTCATAATTTGTCGGTTCAGTATCTGAAGTACAACTGGTATAGGACGGAATAAAACTAATGTGAGTAAGGGAAGTAAATTAACAGAAAACAGTAGGGGAAAATATAAAAGCGAATTAAATTAAAGTAAGGCAATACTCAAGTGTTAGGTTGAGATGTTACTCTTCTGGTGTCGTTCGGCTGTGCGTGTTTCAGTTGAAATGTTCAAAGTATAGGGCTTCGGACGGTCAGTAATACACACATACAACGCACATACAAGGGGAATATGTGACATCGCCAAACAGGATGGTGCATAAACCGAGCCATAAAACCAACTGTGTCTGCATCTACACGCCCAGGTTTCGGTAACCCAGGGAAACGACCCAGCCAACGCCATTAATTCACTCACCTACAGCACAACGACCATCCGACACTCAGAACTGTAGATCCACACTATGAATGACCCACAGTAACACGCGCCGAATAACCAGCTGACATATGCTACACACAAAGCCGCGCTTCTAAGGATCGTCCCATCCGCCATCCTCGAAATTCAACACTATTACACAATAGACTGTGGACCGTCCGAAGCCCTATACTTTGAACATTTCAACTGAAACATGCACAGCCGAACGACACCATAAGAGTAACATCTCAACCTAACACTTCAGTATTGCCTTACTTTAATTTAATTCGCTTTTATGTTTTCCCCTACTGTTGTCTGTTAATTTACTTCCCTTACTCACCTTAATTTTATTCCGTCCTATACCAGTTGTACTTCAGATACTGAACTGTCAAATTATGAAAAATCCAATTTGATGTATTATAATAGTAAATAAAATAACAAAGTGATTAAATCAATGAACCCACTGTAACTATAGAAAGTATATTTTATATAGTATTAGACCAATGAACCCACTACAACGATTGAAACTATATTTATATAAGATTGCACTCTGTATATTTATAAGTTAAGTGTGTATGTACATACAGTCTCTACAAACATCAGATGATACGGCAGATCTAACCATATTAACCTAGACATAACCTATAACAGCAGAACCCCTTGCACCCACACCGCCCATCCTACACAACACATACGAGATCTCGTGCCCACCTCACCTCTTACCTCCCCACTGTATACAACCTACATAAGTCGAGTATAGCTGCTTACTAAGTTTTTTTTCATTCTCTCAACCTGAAGATGGCCATTGTCAAGGGCCGAAATATGTAGTTGTTCTTTATGCAGTAAATTCTATACATATCTCTACCATCAAATAAAGTTGTGTTAGACAAGTACATACACTCCAATCTAGTTTATTTATGAACGCAACGGGGATTACGAACCTTATGATTAAATATGAATGTCACTGCGCAGGCCTTCAGGAAACTCATGCTTGCTCGGAAAATATTTGTGAAGAACTACTGTACCGAATTTAATTAACATCAGACGAACTGTTCAGTTACTGATACTAGGTTGGCGACGGACAGAAGGGCGTGGTCTCCCCACAAGGCTTTCCTTCTTACTTCGTAAGAACCTCTTCGAAAGACAACAGTTACTGCTATGTAGGGAAATAACTGCTGTTTGTTCTGAGATCCTTACAGAACACACAAATGCACTCTGTGGGCAGGATGTGGAAAATAACGACCGGACTTCTAGGGTTAACTAGAGGAGACTAAATAAAAGATAACTAAACTTCAAGTTTTAAATGGGCGTCCTACTGTGATTGCCTTTTTATCTCAGTATGTTGTTCGAAAAGCTTAAACCTCTGCTGAATCTGGACAGAGGTATTTCCGTTCTGCTCTCCAGGAAAGAGTTTTGCTACTGATTGTTCCATTAATTTGTCAATGCCGAAAAAGTAATTACGGCCTTCGATAGTACTGAGTGGGATTTAACTGGGTCGAAACATTTTGTCATCTGATGAATTGCAGCAGTAGCGTGCAATCTTTATAATTACTGTTTGGCTTTATTTCTGATCTCTCCTCGCTAACTAGTCTTGCGTCTGATAACACGTACCAAATCGAACAAGATGAAATGGAACGAAATGGAACACAAAATCCTTGACTAATCTAACATACAAAATATCCAGAACTCCCTTATTAGTGGTATTTAGTTAATATTGTGTGGCATAATTAATGGTTACGGAGATAAAATAAAATAATGTTTCTTTTTTGGAAAGGTTAAATCCAGTGTAATCTTACACGCTTGTATGCCTGTACACTTTAATTCCGAATGGGTGATTATGCAATAACAATCAAATGGAATTAGGAATTTAAGTATCAAAGTGATTTGGCTTCCAGTGTTATCGAGGTACGCGCATGTACCATGCACCTCTAATGTTCCCCTTTCATTCTGCAGAAGAAGTGAAAAATTTTGATGTTAATTTCGTATGCTAGGCATCAAGTCTTAGCGCTATAAACAAACAGTTGTAGTTACGTTATTTATTATTCATAGGATGTTAAAGCTGGAATTGAAACAAACCAGCTCAGAATAGTGCCCGTAGGCGGTCTGTTGTAAGTAAGGCCATAATATTTCGGGAATGTATTAGCTAACGGATTCTTATGAAACTTTGCCTGAAGAAAAGGGTTTGGGAAAGGATCTTGAAATTCAGCAACGTCGGTGTGATTAAAGTGCAGGATTCTGATGTGGGATGTGTCGTTCAGTTTCTAATCTTGACTTTTTATGTCGGTGGACATTACAAATGACAAATTGCAATAAGAAAATTTCTGCGAAAGTCATTCATTCTGTTGTCTGTCTTAAGACAGGTCCATAGTCTCTTCCAAAACTAGTTCTCCACAGAGTGCGATCTAGTTCTTCCTCTATCAATTTTCAGTATCAACTTTTTTTCCTTAAGGTCATTAAGTAGATGCTTACGTCTTCTTCCTCCTCTTTCCTTCACCCTATCCTTCCCTTTATCTTTCCTTCCTTTGGTAAGCACATCCTAAGCAAGATGTGACCAATCCAGTTAGCCGTCCTTCTTATTACTGCTTTCCTCCTTGTTTCTTTGTAACACTTCATTTCTCACGTGATCTGTCTACCTGATCTTCTCTATCCTTCTCCAGCACCACACCACGAAAATAGACAATAGAAATGCCAACTGAGCAAATTAATTTACTTTGATTAGTATAACAGATGATCAGTTCTCGCTTTGTGAAGCACATTTTAGGGTTCTTTTTTAAACCAGGCGATTCGAACGTCGGTGAAGTTAGTAATCGTTCTGCAAAAGAATTTTTGTGGCTTCGCTTTCTTTTACACCAGATTCTGGTTTAATGCGTTGAAATAAATTGTACACGTTTCGTACAAAATCGTATGTGCTCAGGATTAATTCATCGTGACTCGGGGCTGTATAAAGTCTGCAGCAGGTACAGCGTGTTCGATCAAGTACTCATTATTGTCAATATTGCTGACTGTAGGTAATGCCGTTGTTATTTAACAATTATGAAACATTTACTGAGAAGCGGGGATAGCTCAGTTCGTATAATGGATAAGCTATAGCCTGGACGACCAAAGGAACGCGATTTGATTCCTGGTGAGGAAAAATTTTGTTCTCTTCTCCAAAGCGCCCAGAAAGTCTCTGGAATTCAACAAGCCTCGCATTCAGTTTTGTACAGTTTTTCCTTGGGGAAAAGCGACAGGGGTGTGAAACTGAACACTCACCAGTCACCAATGTGACCACATTGACATATTATTTGGTTTGGGGATGTAAGAAATATAGCCAAAATTCTGGTTAAGTACGTCAGAAAGGAGGCAACATAGACAAATGTGTCAACTGGAGCCTGAGTTAAATACGAACAAATATGTTTGTGTTGCCCAGACTGAGTTGTAAATCAGGTACGATTTCTTTACCGGATTTTTTTTTTTGGTACGAAGAACTTCAGGATTCTAACATATTAGATTTAGACCCCACATTGACATGCATTTTGAAGTAAAATACCTGAAAATAATATCTTCAGGTTGCTGTTTTTGTACGTGCAGTTTTTGTTCCTAATTTTTCTTAGCTTTTCACGACCATTTATTGGTCCTTAATCGTTTAATTCCCCACAGTACATTGTTATTTTATATAGAGCATTTATATGGAGCCATCATCTCCCTAACTACCTGTAGCAGAACTCTTATAGAGGAACAGCAAGAAACTGTCTTCCCTTCACGGACACCCGAAATTTTACTGCCTCCTTCTCAAGAGCCATATACCAGTTACTGAGCATTGTCACGCTGTATACTTTCCGTTTCTCCTACGTTCTAGTGATGTATACGTATATGTATATGATGATGTTCTTTATGTATTTGGCTCTTCTGCCACATAGTTTATGTAATTCAAATAATAATAGAACATTTAGTTGGCATCACTTCTGAAAACTTTTTAAAACGACATAATGATATGTGCAGATTAAAGACTTTAATAAATGGTAATTTCCACGGCTCATTTTAAGATTTCTTGTGCCACACATGTAGAGAAACTTGAAATCCCCGAGTCTTCGCACCGAAATCCGTAGTACCACTTGTCTCTCGGCCACATTGCAAGTTCATTATACACTACAAAATGGGCACTCATAAATTGCATAAATATTGGTCGTTGTCGGTATTATAATATGTTCTAATTTAAAAGTATTTTATTGGCAAACCATAAGAACTATTTGTCAGAAAATCCAGAGGGAATAAGTTGAAGTATTGATCTTCGAAATTTAGAAGAAAAATGGTAACGTAGAAAATACCCGACTGATGCAACGGCATGATATTACGTCGTTACTTATAATAGTTATATATGTAATCAAGTAGTTACAAATATAAGCGGAAGATGGTGGCAGTGGAAAGTACGCTTGAGTAAGTTTCTAAGTACTGACCATTCCAAGAAAATACTCTACCACGAAATATCTTAAAAAAATTTTTAATTTCACAGCTTCTTGTGTCTTTCATTTTGAAGTTACGATACATAAACCTTAACTGAGATGTCTTCTTGTTTTTCCTTAGAACCTGCATAAAATCTTGGGCAACACCTTTACAGGGTTTGTAACGATTTTCTTCCACATCTTAAATTTATGAAACAACCAGTCTTTGTAACTGTCATTTGCACTTATTTTAACAATATGAAAACAATAACTTTGTCGCAGCGACTTTAAATCCTACAACTGAGATAGAGGTGCTTGTAAAGAAAGTAATCCCTCTCCAGACACGTGAGTTACGTTCTAGAAGAACATAGAGTTTGGGAAAAGCAGAAGTTAATTCGAAGGTCTCTTGTGAACCTGGTTGTTAGGGGAACTGTCGCCACTACTGTAACTTATCGAAGCCTACTTCAGTGGCTGATGAGCATAAAAGTGTATGATAACACATTTCAAATGATACATATTCAGATAAAATAGGCACTAATTAAAAGAATTAAACGAGACGGACGGACGGACGGACGTGACCAAGCTAATAGTCGCTTTTCGTAGTTTTGCGAACGCGCCTAAAAACTGCTGATCTAGAAAACCAGTCTCGCCGCTGGACAAATCGAATACAAGCAGAACTTGAAACGCACAGTTGTCAAAGCCGTGGTTGCTGACGGATTGCGGTGCTACATATGGGAGCAGTGTTTGCGTTTTGATGACATCACAGTAGAATATTAAACCTACCTTGCTGCCAAATTACAAGTTGATACATGTTTTAAAAGCACTCTGGTAATTAAATAGGAACACAGTTCGCTCCTTGTTAACCCTACAAATTTAATATTCTGACACATACTGAATCCGTGTAGTGAGTCCCTGTCACCACGGCATGGCGCGTCCTCAGGTTTCGGATAGATGAACGGCCCCCGATATGGAGGGTAGCTGCGAATAAATCGAATAAGCATTCGTGGACAGCCGACAAGGGGTGGTCCTCCAGCTTGGGGTTTGGGCGAGGGGCTAAAAACCCCTCCCTGTAAAACTACTCGGTTAAGAAACACTCACATGCTTCCTCTGGAGACAAAACAATCCGGAGGTAAACTACTCCCCCACTCGGGAGCTAAATGATCTGTACTCCTCACCCAGTATTGTGCGGGTGATAAAATGTAGAAGAATGAGATGGGCTGGGCATGTGGCGCGTATGGGCGAGGAGAGGGGGGCGTATAGGGTCTTGGTGGGGAAACCGGAGGGAAAGAGACCACTGGGGAGACCTAAGGCGTAGATGGGTGGATAATATTAGGATGGATCTCCAGGAGGTAGGATGTTGGTATATGGACTGGATTGGGCTGGCCCAGGATAGAGACAGTTGGCGGACGCTTGTGAGTGCGATAATGAACCATCGGGTTCCGTGAAATGCTGGGAATTTCTTGACTAGCTGCAAATCAGCTAGCTTCTCAAGAAGGACTCTGCACCATGGAGTAAGTAAGTAAGACATACTGAATGCGGTCTCCTGTCTACCTGGTGCTCAGTATCCATTTTTGTCTAATAATGTCTATACAAAGACATTAAAATTACAGCGAAACGTTAAGCGGGTTAGAAGGTAACAACCGAGAGTACAGGCAAATAATATCTTTCTTTATAGACATTTTATGACACTTCTTAGTGGTTTCAATATCTTCTTTTACATGAATGAGAAATCCCTTAATCCCATTTGAAGAAGACTCAACAGTGCTTTTTCTTTCTTTATTTTATGCTTATTTAAATATCCTTTGAAAACGAATCGTCTTCTCAGTTCCGTGACCATTGCAGTTACGTATAACAGAAAACATCCCTATAATTAACTCTCATCTTATTTCCACTGAAGGGATCTGGAACAAGTGTAGTCGCTAGCATATTGACATATGGCACGTCGTTTTGCAGCTTTTAGTTTCGTTTGCATTTCTCTGGAGTCTCTTTGAAATCACTGTTACTACGTTCAACTGTCCGTTATCTGGAGAATCACTGAGCGGATTTTCATGGGATTTGATGTTTGGGATTTTAACTAAAATGTGATGAAACTTTGCAGTGCAGGTTAAAATCAGGCAAAAAATAAAGGACACTTTACATGAAACCCACGAGCGTCTCTTCGCTCATATTGACTTAAAAGTCAAACGTAACTCGCTAAATGCTTATGACAAGGATAGTACTGCATTCAAAATTTGCAGAGGAAAATAAAGCATATATTTTATGTCTGTACAGTTTTTTTTTCTTTGAAAGTCTAACGATATAATTAAATCAAATTTAAAGAGAGCGCCGAAATTTTTAGGCTTGAATGTAGACGCTGAAGTGGATGAGGTGGTGGTGGTGCAGCACACAGGAGAGAGATCAGACTGGCGTCACAGTTTAGTTGGAAGAAACGCGGGTCGATGTTGCTAAAAAGGGATATTCAGTACGTAGGATATGTGATTGTGGATTTGATCCTGTGCGATCAGGATATTAGTCTACACCCACCGGTAAAAGAGGTTAGACTAAGTGAAGTGAAGTGGATCAGACAGAGTTTGTTTACACCGCATTAAATTATATAACCAACTTTACATGCACCAAAATATATACACATCAGACGTTAGTAAATTTCCTACTCGGTAGGTGACTCTAGTGAACCAATTATGAAAGTCATTTTTCCTTCAATGAAGGGAAGTGTCTGTACTAGGCAAGAGACTTTTGGCGCCGCAAACTGACTCTACACCATGAGTTATGGTAAAGGACAAGTTGTACCTCCATATTCCATGAAGCCATATGTGGGTGTGAAGTCATAAGTCCGTCCGTTCTTAACCTTTGCTCTAAATGGAGGCAAGTGACAAGCTTTATGCTTCCGTCACTATCTCCGTGAAATGGGCCGTAGATGCACGTAGAATAGTAGGCTGGGTGGGCATCACGACCGGTCTGGCCGCCTTGCAGAAGAGGTAAATCTCTTGCCCTCCCGGGTGTCGAACCACGATACTTCTGTTCTCCACATAGCTCATAATATAGTAATTGTATCATCTGAGATATCCATGTTCCATGCAGTTAGTTTAAAACTGTTAAAGACGTTTGTTAGACAGTAGCAATGATTACATGGGAAGTATTGGACGTGAATGACATAATATAATCAGTAGCTATCCTAAGGCACAAGCAAAATTATGTGTGGGTATCGAGCTATACAACATAGCTTTTTGTTGTTAGAGCTCTTTTGAATGTTGGTCCTATGTTTCAAAGTAATTTACGAGATAATTGGTATTTGTGAATAAGTACGTGTATTAAGAACAAATGAAAAGAAGAATACACATAACATTTTAAGCCAAAAATTTATCTGTGTAATATTTATAACTATCTTCTACATCGCAGAAAATCTCTGCCTCTGTATTACAAAAAAATACAAATCTGTTTTGGGAGATTAGTTGCTGTTTATTCTGAATGAATACATTCTTTTGGCAAGAGCAGAGATTTTTTAAACGTTAAAGCATGGAGCACGTGTAGTTAGAACTGTGTTAAGAGTGTTAAAGTAATAAGTGAAGAAGAAAAAATGTTACGGTTTAAAATAATGTGACAAAACGGAACTGAAGAAGATGTCACTGCTGTTCCCACACTTTGCAATTCTGTAGAAAGGCAATTTAATTCACTTAGATTCACTTCGCATCACACCGGCGTAATGGCAGTTGGCCTTTATTCTATTGTCGTGTCCTATTGTTCTTGCGCCCAGACCGTAAAACATCCAATTTTTATGTCCTGGTTCATTTTGTTTCGTAATGTAGAGACAATACCGAACAAAATTTGCTTCATTCAGATGTGTTCCTTATCATTTACTCTGGCATTCTCCCCAGCCTATTTCGTCGTCAATAATTGGACAATGAACAACAGGCCTTCGATTCGGAGCTGTATCACAGTCGTCAGCTAACACACTTATGTTACAATTAGTGTTGGGAAAAGAGAGACGAATTAAGGCAAAGTGGATCATGATTTGAATTGCTACTGCTTGACTGTCTGACTGACTCACGTGATGACAGTCTAATGGACCAATTTAATGGTCATATTAAAATGACAGTGGAACTTGCAAATATGTATGAAGGACGAAATGGGATATTGAGATGAATTGCCACAGCTTTACTGGTTTAGATACCACTGAACGTTAAATGAATTAGTTAACCTCGATATTGGATTTTCATATGGTGACGGATATTCAAAGATGTAGAAGTTAAGATTTTATGTTATCAGCTTTGGTCACTTTTATGTAGGCTATAAAGCAACAAAACAGCGCGTCACTACGGAATTCTTTTAGCTTAGTAATAATTTGAATTTCCATTCGCTTATCTAAATATTACAATGGATCATTAAAGAAGTGGGATGGGAAGGTATGGACTGGATTGATCTGGCTCAGGATAGGGACAGGTGATGGGTGCTTGTGAATACGGTAATGAACCTTCGGGTTCTATAAAATGTGGGGAATTTCTTGACCAGCTGAGGAGCGGTTAGCTTCTCAGGAATGAATGCTTTGTGTTGTAAGTTTGCGTATAGGCGTGAATACACTCAAAGGATATATGGGTCAAAAGTTCTTATATGAATCTTTACTTGATGCATCACAATGTGCCATTTAACTTAATGCTATATAATTCACGGTAGTTAATTTGAACCAAAGTCAGGAACAACCACAGGTAACTCCACAAACTAGCCACAAGTCAGTTCATGACAAATAATAACCAATACAATCCGCAGACATGAACTAAACGAAGGAAGTACAATAGGATTTTATAAATAGTGACATGAGTTTTTTTATATTGCAGATCAATGTGTAATGCATACACCAAGTACAGTGTACGAGTGCACAATGCAATAATGGCGAAGAATCATAAGAAATTCGGAGTTTGCTAACGAAGTGTAAGACGAGATTTAGTCCATATTACAATATTAAACTCAGGCATGGCGATTTAAGCACCATAAGTAGTAACGAGGGATAAAGATCGTTGACAAGATTAATTGAATAACAGCGGTTTCATAAACATATGTGTAGTTTGATTTCAATAATTTCAATTAAGTAATTTTATTTTTAAGTGCTTAGAAATGCGTAAAAATTTGTGGTCTGTAGTTATAGCATCACTGGTTAATTAATTTTTGTCATGAATGAGTTTGCTAACGGGGTTATTGCTCACTAAGCCGAAACATGTATGTATAAGACACCAGTAATAAAATGAGTATATAACTTGTGTCAGCTGTATCAAATTTATAATTGTGGATTATATGCTAGATTTTAGAAGGCTCATTCTTTTGACATAGTTTCACATCTTGTTAACTAAGCGTTACAAACTGTGGGCTTTAGAAAGCTTAGGCTTTCATCAAATCTACTCTGTTGTTTAAAGAACTGGAACATTTCATTCCTCTAACTTTTTGTAATTCCTGATATGAAAGGTAAATATTACTATTTATATTTTTTGTAATTCTTCTTTCTTCCTCACTTTCCCGCTGCACGTTGGAATGAGCATAAAAATACTCTAGAAAAAGTGTCCTCTCTTTATGTAACACTATGCTTTAAAATTGTTCTCCCTAATACTGAAAGTCTTTTTATAATTAAACCAAGAAGGAGACAAAACGAAGAGTGTCTTGTGTGAAGGGGAGAGGAGAGTTTGTGGACACGATAGATGCAGTAGGGAATGAGAATCAACAGATTGCGTGGATCTAATCAAGTTAGAGGGATACAGACACAACTGGAATGGAAAAGGGAGAGGACGTTTTGGAATTACCACTAACATTTGATACAGTTTTTGTTGGCTAACTTATGCCCTGAAGTCGGATTGAATAAAAACTTCCTGATATTTCAGGTAGACGGGTATGCCATTTTATCATCACCAATAGAAACTTTACGATCCAATTCAATCTAATTCACTTCAAGAAATTTTCGCAACATTTTCGAGCAGGATAAAACTTTCTACGAGGTTTAATTGTTATAAGAATTCCGTCCACATATATGTCACTGCAGTTGCTGTAATATGAAAAGTGGAATGAAACATTTACTTATTTCTGATATTAGTATCCTGTCTCAAAAAACTGGTAGCTAGACCTACCTGCATTAATTAGCTGAATTAATGCAGACTGAGTAGTGTTTGTACACCTATTCAGTACTGCTACTTTTAGCCAGAACAGGGAATGAAAATTATTTATTAACACCAGAATTTAATATCGATAGGGAAAGTGTGTAGTTGTGATGCCTTTCTGTAAATATCTTGTCATGTACGGCTAGCTCTAGGTGAAATTTTCGTTTCTGTTGTTTACTCTCTGAGAGTTTTTGTACATTGTTTTCTGAGAATTTTTTCTGCTTCACTGTTACACAGAGAACGTTAAAAAACCTATAATTCTTGATGCCTGAAATCTTCAGAATTTGGCCCACATTTATAATGAATATGACTGCCACATTCCTGACCTTGATTGCTTCCATTAATTTCACTTAAGTAGACATTATACAACATTTCATTGGATGAAGATCCTTTTTTACGTTGTTATGTGAGAGTGGTTTCTTCGTGAACATTAAGGCTACAATAATTTTTCAATAGGAAGCATCATTTCCTGCAAGTATTCTTCCTTTTACTTGTGTTATACCATATCTTGCAGCAGACTATATGTGTTTAGCACAACATCAACCTTACTGCCACACAATATCCGATAAAAGGAACTATTTTAATTCTTGCTGAAGTTGTCTGTTGCTCATTTATACATGCACCAAGTCATTAATATACAGTCTGTAGCCTTGTTACTCCACTTCCTTCATTCTGAGTGTTGTGGGATGCGCTGTGAACAGTTTCAAAATCTTACCTGGTACTTGCGGGACAAGAAACAACGCTTAAAGATTACCTTTTATTGATAGATTGTATGACTGAATACAACAAGTATAAACCATTGAAACTATTGTTTCTTTCATTGTTAGTTTCGGAAGATTTTTAGTGCGTTAGTGTCTTGCAATTTACGAGGTGTGTCTACGTAGATACTTGGAGACATATGTAGAAAAATACCACGAGAAAGAGCAAGTACTGTGAAGCATAGAACATCAGGTTTTTTTAATACGTTTAGCTAAACGGAAAGAAAAATAATGATAAGATTTACATTAGGCATATTCATACTGCTGTACACACGGAATTAAATAGCTGAAATTAGGATGGATGAGATAGTGTATCCACTGTATATTGCACTTGTGTTTACACTGGTTGATACAAGAGAAATTGTGCACTTTAGGCTGATAACCTGAATATGCATATTTAAAAAAAATATATATGTTTTATTCCGGCCATGCAGTGTGGCATATATCCTACTCTGCAGTCCATGATAGGATTCTCTTATCGAGGAATATGTACTAGTTGAAATCATGCACAGAAATGATAAATTAACACATTTTCTGAAATAATAAACTAGTCGTTAAAATTACGCGGCGTAGTGTTTCACCATTGTTGATTCCTACGTGGGAGGTCTGTTACCTTGTACTCGAGTGCCAGCTATATGTGATTTATCCTCAGTCGTTGTGTGCTTTGCTTGTTACTGAGGGCGAAGATGAAGGTAAAGCAATCCCTGTACAGGCCTGGACAGGCCCTTAGGTTTCCAGGAGGTTGAGGCTTCCAGAATGTCGAGACAATCGGCACATGAAAGTGACAAGGCTGTCAGCTCCATGAACTGGCTGCCTTTGCCCCCCCCCCCCCCCCCCCC
>Ga0123354_10006220_pt1 | contig 17668 bp, 7 predicted proteins | sample TergutLab28metaG_2_FD_97872 | JGI IMG/M metagenome (GOLD analysis project Ga0123354, IMG submission 97872) | Labiotermes labralis P4 segment gut microbial communities from Petit-Saut dam, French Guiana - Lab288 P4 | ecosystem: Host-associated > Arthropoda: Insects > Digestive system > Gut ...
AATCCTGACATCTGCGAAAATCAATGATTATAACACGTTCGATAAACCAAACACCATAGGTATTAAGGATTTTAACGATGCCAAAATATCTGGTGGAAAATTGAATGTTACTTTACCTTCCAAATCGGTGGTTATGTTGGAAATTGAATAAATTATTTGGCGGAGATAGCAACCGGGCATAGTTTTTGTTATTATTCGGTAGGATATTGTTATTTTATATTCTTCCTGTTGCGTATATTTGCGGTTATATAAAGCAAATAATGAATTTTTTATTCAAACAATAACTGAAAGTTAATGCCATGAGCTATCAACAAAAAATCAAGAGCAGGATAAGATTATTTTTTATTCTGCTTGTTCTGGGGATTACTTCTGCAACCGCTCAAAAAACTGTCAGTGGTTTAGTTACCGATGGAAAAAAGCAAGAACCGCTTCAAGGAGTAAGTGTGGCTGTGAAAGGGACTTCGCAGGGAACGATTACCGACATGGATGGAAAGTACACGATTACAGCGCCGAATGCAAATTCGGTTCTGATCTTTTCTTTTGTAGGGTTTGAGTCGCAGGAACTGCCGGTTGGGGCGCAAACTATAATGAATATAAGTTTGAAAGAAAACGTGGCTGCATTGGATGAAGTAGTGGTAGTTGCGTATGGAGTACAAAAGAAAGCCAATTTGACCGGGGCTGTGTCTTCTATGAGGATTGATGACATAAAGAATATTCCGGTATCCAATACTGCTTCTTTGCTTCAAGGGCGTATGAGCGGAGTAACAGTCAGTTCATTTTCCGCCCAACCAGGAAAAGATGATGATGTGGAAATACGCATCCGTGGTATCGGTACTTTTGGCAACAATAACCCACTAATCCTTATCGACGGAGTAGAAGGCGCGTTGAGCAGCGTGGCTCCTCATGATATCGAAAGTATTTCGGTGTTGAAAGACGCTGCGTCGGCTGCTATTTATGGTGTCAGAGCGGCCAATGGGGTCATTTTGGTAACAACTAAGCGTGGGACAGGCGAGAACAAGATTTCTTATAGTGGTTTATATGGAGTCCAATCAGCTACTGTTTTACCCAAATTTCTTGATTCGTGGCAATGGGCTACGCTCAAAAACGAAGAAAACAATGCATTGGGAGGAATATATCCGGCTTATAATTATACTGATGGTATGATTAAGGCGATGAATAATGGCTCTGACCCGGATCATTTTGCCAATACCAACTGGATGAATGAAGTTTTCCGTTCAGCGGCAATTCAAAATCATCACCTATCAATGAGCGGCGGTGGACAAAATTCAAATTACTTGGCTTCAATAGGTTATATCAATCAGGAAGGTATTATGAAAGGTACGAATACCAACCGGCTCAATTTCAGATTGAATGCCGAAAGCAAATATCTTAACAAGATTACGTTAGGTATAAATACCGCCGGAAGCTATCAGAAAGTAACCGAACCGATAGGTGGCGTATGGAATATCTTCGCCAAGATCGTTGATGCCACCAAGCCTACTGTTCCGGTAAAATATAACAATGGCGAGTGGGGGCAGTATGATGGAAATCCGGCAATAACGGATTATCAAAGTAATCCGGTGGAAATGACTACTTATTCTTCCAATGAATATATATACAAGTTTGACGGTAAATTCTTTTTAGACATAGAACCGGTTACTAACCTGCATTTTAAAAGCAGCTTTGCCTATCAATACACTCAGGATAACGCTTCCTCCTTTGAACCTACTTATTATCATTACCAAGCCGACGGAACTTTCATTACGAGCGGTATTACCACTCAAAATGAAAGCGCTGCGTTGTACGGGCAATGGATTAATGAAAATATACTTACGTACAATTTCAAATTGGAAAATGCGCATGCATTCACTTTTTTATTTGGACAATCCGCTCAATATAATGGAAATAAGTATTCCAACGCAACAGGACAGAATTTTCTAAACGAAAATGCGCATGTAATGAGTAATGCACAAAATACCTCTGCTACCGGATATGAAGAAGAAGCTACTTTGCGTTCGTTCTTTGGACGCATCAACTATGCCTTCAAAAACCGGTATTTGTTGGAAGCCAATCTTCGTCGCGATGAATCGTCAAGAATACCGAAAAAGAACAGAGCCGGTTATTTCCCTTCGGTATCTGCCGGTTGGAATATAGCGGAAGAAAGTTTTATGCAAAATCAAAATGTTGTCAATCTTCTTAAATTGAGAGCCAGTTGGGGGCAATTAGGGAACCAGGACATCGGTTATTATCCTTATGCTCAAACCTATACTGTTGGAGTGGTGGGCATTAATTATGTCTGGGGAGATACTAAAATTTCGGGAGCTGCTCTTGCCAAAGCGGCCAATCCCAACATTAAATGGGAAACAACCACTACTACCAATGTCGGTTTGGACGCAGTATTCCTGAAAAATAAAATCAACTTGACTGCCGATTTTTTCAACAAGATATCATCAAATATTCTGCTGCAATTGCCGATAAGCGCTCTATATGGCGTAGATGAACCTCCTTTCGTGAATGCCGCCGAAGTAAAAAATACAGGTTGGGAACTCAATCTGGGATACAATGACCATTGGAATGACTTTAGTTATGGCGTCAATTTTAACTTGAGTCATGTGAAAAATGAAATTGTAAATGTCAACGGTCGTACAGATTGGATTGACGGATGGACGATCAATCTCGCAGGAAATCCGATAGGAGCTTACTACGGCTATGTGGCGAATGGATTATATACTTCACAGCAACAAATAGACGGTACCCCTGTTGGGATAGGAAGTCCGCACATTGGCGACATACGCTATTTAGACATCAATGGACCGGATGGAAAAATCTCTGACGCCGACCGCACCGTTATCGGAAATCCTTTCCCGAAAATAACGTATGGTCTTAACCTGACAGCCGGATACAAACGCTTTGATCTTGCCGCTTTCTTCCAAGGTATCGGTCAAGTGGACCGGGTTGTAATGGATTATCCGACTGTTGGAGGAGGTATTACCGAAAGAATGTGGAACAGATACCAGGAAACGTTTAATCCAAAAGGTACGTATCCTGCCTTAGGAAATGTTTCTTATAATTCTTTGCCTTCTTCCTTTTGGATTCAAGATGCTTCTTACATGAGGTTAAAAAACTTGGAATTTGGTTATTCATTTGCGCCTTCAGTCATCTCCAAAGCTCGGATTCAGGCGTTGCGTATATTTATATCGGCACAAAATATGTTCACCTTTTCCGGTATCAAAAATTATGATCCTGAAAAATCAGCAACGGATGCCCGGAATTGGACATATCCTAATGCAAAAACATATTCGGTGGGATTGAATATTAATTTATAAATTTTACTAAGTTATATTTATATTATGGAAAGAATCAAAATACAATTCATCATATTGATTTTCGGATTGGGATATACTTTTTCTTCCTGTTCCAATTTCTTGAATTTGAACGATCCTTCTACCGTATCTGCAGGCAACTTTTGGAATAATATAACCGAAGCCGAGTCTGCGCTGGCATCTTGTTATAATGCATTATATTTACAGGGATTATATTATAACTACTATAACGGATGCGATCCAAGAGCATTAGACGGTAATGGAACCGATGACGGTGTTCCCGGCAATGCGTGGCCATCTCCACCTCAATCTGCGCTTAGCCGTGGTAATCTTGTTCCTTCCCACGAATTGGTCAAGGATGTTTGGAACACTTGCTATAAGGGAATTGCAAGATGTAATGACGTTATTTCTTCTGTCCCTGAAATGGGCGACGGAAAAATAGACCCACAGGATGCAGACCGTATTATGGGCGAAGCAAAGTTTTTACGGGCTTACTTCTACCACTACCTTACTTTCTTGTTTCGTGATGTTCCCCTGTCTATTAAGCCTGTAACGACAGGTAATATGCCGGTCAGTAAGAAAGCCGATGTGGTAAAATTCATTATCGACGATTTGAAAGCCGTGGCAGAGTCGGAAGCGCTCCCTCAAAAAGTGCCGGCAGCCGAGCGAGGCAGGGTTTCACGAGGCGCTGCCTGGGCATTGCTTTGCCGGATTTATTTGTATAATCAGCAATGGACAGAGGCTGCTGATGCAGCATTAAAAGTAATGTCGCAGCAAGATTACGGTTACGCATTAGAACCCGATTATCTGAAACTCTTCAGTGAAGCCGGCGTTACAAGCAACGAAATAATCTTCGCAGTAAGATTTAGCGGCACGGCAGGAGGAGCAAATAATGAACTGAGAGGATTCCTTTCCACACGCTATAATCAAGATTATTTTACACTTTATACACCATCAAGCAGTTTACTGAATGAATATTATGACAGGAATGGAAATCCATCCACTTCAATTGACCCGGACATAAGAGACCCGAGATGGAAATATAATTTTATCGGCGTCACAGAAAGTTTGGTCAATGGACAAGAGGTTTTATCGGGCTATATCAATAAATATCAGGATTATACGGTAACGCAAAAATGGTACGACGATCAGGATTATTATGTGATTCGTTATGCCGATGTCTTGTTAATGCGGGCAGAAGCGTTGGCTAATAGCGGTGGCAGCCAAACCGAAATAGAATCGTTAATAAATCAGATACGTGACCGCGATAGCGTGAAGATGCCGCATGTAACGCCATCCGAAATAACCGCTTCCGGAGGCATATTGAATGTCATCAAACACGAACGCCGGGTAGAACTGGCATTTGAAGGGTTCAGGTATTTCGATTTGAAACGATGGGGAGAATATAGTAAGCTTTCCGAATATAAATTTATAGGCGAAGAAAAATCTCATGTATGGCCTATTCCTCAAGATGAAATAGATAACAACAAAGCGATTGTTCAGGCTCCGGAATGGGGTGGCGATAGTAGTGAATAAAACAGGCGGGGTAAAGATGGCATGAAAAATTATATGAATAATGGGAATAAACGCTTTCAGACGGGGTTCTACTTTGTACAAGCTTACTTTGGGCTTTCGTTACTGTTTATATTGCTTGGATGTGAAACAAAGGCTCGCCGGTTTGAAGGGGAATTATATCCACCGCTGACTGATGCGGTAAAAAGCGGAGAGTATCAAGTATGGCTGAATGGCAATCCTGTATTTGTCGAAAAATTGAACCGGTTTGATGTTCCCGTTCATATTGCAAAGGCTGCTTTTGAAGAACAGCAGAAGGTTAAGATAGATATTTCCGTCAATGGGAAAATTATTTCTTACGCAATTAGTCCGTTAAGAAAAAAAATACCTGCTACGATTAAGGGAAATACTCTTTCTTTTATACTCAATAAACCTGAATATTTAGTTGTCAAAATTAATGAACAGGATTACCTGTTTTTGCTATTTGATGCTCCGATTAAAGACAAACCGCAAGCATCGGATAAAAAAGTGAAAAATGTTTTGGATTATCAAATCGATAACACAGGAGAACATGATGTGACGAAACAATTGCAAGCAGCTATTGATGAGGCTTCCTTGAACAAAGGTATCCTTTATTTTCCGAAAGGAACCTACAAAACAAGCCAATTGAATGTAAAATCGAATGTTACTTTGTTTCTTGAACCCGGAGCACAAATAAAAGCGATTGCTGATGCTCATCCCGGCAAGGCATTGCTCGAAATGGATGGAGCGGAAAACATTCGAATCTTGGGACATGGAACAATCGATGGATCAGGTACGGAATTGCGTCGAAACGGAATGAGCGGAATTTATTTACTGCAAATTAGCGGCGCTAAAAATATTGAAATAGACGGTACGATGTTGCGTAACTCTTGTTTTTGGAATACACGAGTTTATCAGTCAACCGGTGTACATTTGAAAAATATAAAAGTGTTAAACAATCGTCCTGTTGAAAACTGGAATAATACTGATGGCGTGGATTTTGATTCTTCCATTGATTGCTCGTTGGAGAATGCCTTTTTGTATTGTGGAGACGATAATATGGTAGTGAAAGGATTGGATGATAAACGCCAATACAATACCGAAAATATCCGCTTTGAAAAAATTATTACCCTGAGTAATTCGGCGGCTGCGAAAATAGGTACGGAAACTTGCGTCAGGCTATTTAATCAAATCACATTCAAAGATATTGACGTTATCCAATGTAAAAGGGCGATGGCAATTGATGCTCTTGATTCAGCCACGGTGAAAAATATCGTTTTTGAAAATATTACCATTGAATCGTTTAATTATAATGGTACCGGGGTTCCTTATCTGATGGATTTTGAAATTACCGATAATTCGTGGCGACCTTGTACCGGAAATTGCAGAATCGAACATGTTATGGTAAAGAATGTAGATGTATTGTGTGATATACAACAGGTTAAAACAAAAATATTAGGCCGGACTCCTCAGTATTCTATTCATGATTTATTGATCGATGGATTGAAGGTGAAAGGAAAACCGGTCGAAACACAGAGCGACATAAACATGGTTACTAACAATAATGTTTTTGGCCTGATGTTGAAAACAAATAAAGACAAATATATTGAATCGGGAACCGTATGGAAAGACACCGATGGAAATGTAATCAATGCACATGGCGGCGGAATGTTGTACTATAATGGAACGTACTATTGGTATGGAGAAAACAAAGGAGATTCTACCTATCGTTTGGAATGGGTCAAAAGTTGGGATTGTTGGCGGACGGAGGCCGGAGGAGTATCTTGCTATTCTTCAAAAGATTTGGTGAATTGGAAATTTGAAGGATTGGCGCTTCCAAGTGTTCCCGATGATACGCTTTCCGATTTGCATCCTTCCCAAGTGATCGAACGGCCTAAAGTTATTTATAATGACAAAACTGAAAAATTTGTCATGTGGATGCATATTGAAAGCCCCGATTATGAAAAAGCCCATGCGGGTGTAGCCATTTCCGATACCCCGGAAGGCCCCTTTACTTATCTTGGCTCTTTCAAACCAAACGGACAAGACAGTCGCGATCAGACCCTGTTTAAGGATGATGACGGCAGAGCTTATCATATTTGTTCTTCCGAATGGAATAAAACATTGCACATTAGTTTGCTGAATGATGAATATACTCGGGAATCGGGAATTTATACCCGCAATTTCATAAACAAATCGCGTGAAGCTCCTGCTGTTTTCAAGCATGAAAATAAATATTACATGATTACATCCGACTGTACAGGTTGGGATCCCAATGTGGCGGAATATGCAGTTGCAGATTCGATGCTTGGCAATTGGACTACTATCGGTAATCCCTGTACGGGAAAAAACGCCGACAACACTTTTTATGCTCAAAGCGCCTTTGTATTTCCGGTAGAAGATACAAAGGATTGTTATATTGCCATGTTCGATCGTTGGAACAAAACCGATTTGATAAATTCCCGTTATGTATGGTTGCCGGTTGAATTTAACGGCAAACGGATAAATATTAAATGGCAGGATAAATGGCAGGTAAAGAGAATTAATTAATTCTTTAGTATAAACTATTTTAATTTTGTAGTGTTATGAGTAAATTTTTAAACTTTGCGATAACTATCGCAGTCGTGCTGGTTAGCATATCTTGCACGAAAAATGATGAAAAGGCGGTGGACTTTACTATAGATCCTACCTCCTTAAATATGATTGTTGGTGATTCGGCATCGCTCACGGTACTCCCTGCGATCCAAACATACACATTTGAAAGCACAGCTTCTGATGTGGCAACGGTCAGTGTAAACGGTTTGGTTACAGCAGTGAGTGAAGGCAGCGCCATAATTAAAGTTACCTGTAGCGGTACAACCAAAGAAGTTCCGGTTACGGTAAGCTTACCGGCGCCTACTGTGTTGGATTTCAGTAAATTTACGGATTATAAAACTTATCTGGAATATTCAGATAATCCGCCCCTTGTTTCCACTAACTGTGTTTATGCAAAAGTAACTTTCCATAAGGATATTGAAATACAAATACCGGCGCTAAGTAAAGCGGATATTGCGAAGGTATATAATCGCGATTTCATGAACTACGACGCGACTACCGGAAAACTTACATTTACAGAAGCATCCGGTGAATATGATGTGTTCTACTCCGAAAAATACGGTTATATCTGGGTTAATAAACAAGACGCTAAAGCCCCTGATGTTTACTGGATTTCAGGTATAGGAATATTTGGCGCTCCTCAATGGAATGACGACATGAGTTCCGTTTTGGGTTGGATGCGGGACGATCCCAGACAGACAACATGTATGAAATCGATTGGTGATGGTAAATATCAGGCGCATGTTTACTTGTATTGGTTCTCTGCTTATTGGTGCTCCAAATTTTCGGTATATGCCAACCGCTTCGCTGTTGATGATAACCTATGGGACTTAAGTGGCTCCGTTACAATGAGTAATATAACGGGAGACGTTGGCGATTACGCTATTGATGATAGTGATGGAATTAGTATTATCTCATGGAGTGTTGACGGTTATTACCTCTTGACATTTGATTCAAATACTAAAACGTTGGATTTTAAACAATTGTAGTTCTATCTACTTTAACAGATCAATTTATTTACCCCTAAATCCCCTAAAGGGGACTTTTGAGACATAAAAAGACCGTAGTTTATTTCGGTTTTTCAGGAACTGAAGTCCCCTTTAGGGGATTTAGGGGTAAAATTCCGTAATGATGAAACATCTTACAATGAAGTTTTCCGTAGTAGCTCTGACGACTATTGCATTTTTCTCCTGTGCTCAAACTTTGCATTCAGACAATGCTCCCGGCATTGCCACCGGATTAAAACAGCCTGTGGCGGTTTACAATAACTGGTCGGCCTACGATGAATTGTCAGATAGCATTCCGCAAACGGAAGCGTTAGCAATGCGCTTGTTGGACGAAGTCATCCGTCTGAAAAAACAGGGCGTACAGATAGACTATTACGTGATGGACGCTTTTTGGTTCGACAGGGATGGCGGTTATCGCGTATGGAATCGTAAAAACTGGCCTGATGGACCCGGTCGTTGGTTGAAAGCCTGCAAAGCCAATAATATCAAACCCGGATTGTGGTTCTCGACCAATCTGATTCAAGCCGGTGGAAAACCAATGTTGAACATGATACCCGAATGGAAAGGTTCAGCAACTTCCAATGGAGCGGTATTAAGCCTCTTCGAAGGAGGATACCTGAATCATTTGATGGAAACCCTACAAATATATGCCGACATGGGATTCCGTGTGTTCAAATTTGATTTTGCCTATTTTGATGCGGCAACCGATGAAGCTAAACGCACGATTTCCCCTGCCGATATCGAAGAATTGAACAAGCAGGCATTCATACAGGCGATCAAGAAATTCCGGGGAAAAAACCCCGAAGTAATCTTCATTGGTTACAACGGGTTTGGCGGCGATATGGACGATACGGTTACTCCGTTTCGGAAAACTGTTGATTCCCGCTGGTTGCAGATATTTGAAACATTGTATTGCGGCGATCCACGTATTTCAGACGTGCCGATGATGAATTTCTGGCGTTCACAAGATTTGTATTCCGACCACATGGTGAGGCAATTTGCTTTCAATGGGCTTCCTCTTTCGCGGATTGATAATTGTTCATTTATGATTGGTGTTACCGGCACTTGCTACAAGCGAGGAATTGCTGCATGGAAAGGTTCTTTGATTTTATCGCTGGCGCGTGGAGGCTGGCTCAATGTTTATCATGGAAATCTGGAATTGTTAACCGATGCCGATGCCGCCTGGTTCGCTATGGTACAAAAAACCTACATGTATTTACAACAATTCGGGCAGACAACGCAGTGGGGCGATATTCCCGGAACAGGAAATCCTTACGGATACCGGTCGGTAACATCCGACGGGAGTTTGTTCACAGTCGTAAATCCATCCCAGTCCACACAAGAAATTGAATTACCCTGCGACGGAGAGGGACGCATATTATTTCATGACGAAGGTTTTCGTCCATTCATCCGAAACAATAAATTGTTTCTGGGTGCAGAGCAATTAGCGGTTGTTGGTTTTGGAAAATACAATTCCGGCCACTTTGATTGGGGTACGGAAAAAGACATTCTTATCCCGGAAAAAATAGAACCTTTGCAATCGGAAATCCGGATTGAGGATGAACATTCGGCTTTAGTCCGGGTTCTTCCTGTCGAAGGAATGAATGTCCGGATTTTCTTCTCCCAATGTGATGAATCAGGAAAACCCTTTCGTTCCTGGGGAGGCGCTCCTCCGGATGGAATAAAAATGAATGAATTCCTGACTATCTCTGCTAAACAGGGGCAAAAGCAGGTTCCCGTAATAATCCATTACGATAAAATGATCTGGTGCGGGTTGTCCTGGGCTGCAGCAGAAATAAAGGCTGAAAATTTGGATTTAAAAATCCCTCTTGAAATCATTTGTACGTCGAAAGAAGGAAAGAGCAAGTATTTCGATATAAAAACATTTATATGCCGGCAAAAATAAAAATGATTTTCATGCTGTTTATTATAAATGGCATTGGACTTTCCTTAAATGCTCAACAATTAAAACTTGCAAGCATTTTTGGTGATAATATGGTTCTTCAGCAACAAACGGAAACTCCTGTTTGGGGAAAAGATAAACCGGGTGCACGACTTACTTTGACTACTTCGTGGAATAGACAAACGTATTTTTCAACGGCAGATAATAATGGCAAATGGGAAATTAAAATTAAAACTCCGGTTGCCGGAGGCCCCTATTCAATCTTCATTCATGGTTCGGAAAAAATAACCATCGACAACGTATGGATTGGGGAAGTGTGGCTTGCCAGTGGACAATCCAATATGAGTATGCTGCTCAAAGGATATAAAAACCAACCAGTGCAAGGTTCGACTGAAGCCATATTGAATGCCAAAAACAAAAAAATTCATTTTATCAATATACCAGAAATGGCAGCCTATAAACCGCAGGAAAGTTTTGATGCACACTGGATAGTCGCTTCACCGGAAACAGCCGGTGAATGTAGCGCCGTATGCTGGTTTTTTGCTGCAATGTTGAACAATCAATTAGATGTGCCAGTCGGAATTATCAACGCAAGTTATGGAGGATCGAATGTGGAAGCCTGGATGACGCCGGAAGCCTGCAAGCGATTCAAAGATATTGAAGTTCCTCCGGTAAGCGATGAAACCTCTCCCTGGGTCAGTAATGTTCCGACTGTTTTATACAATGGAATGATCCATCCATTGGTCGGTTACGGCATTAAGGGATTAATCTGGTATCAGGGCGAATCCAATGTGTTTAATGTTCCCCGCTATGCTCCGTCGGTTGCCGCCATGGTTGATGAATGGCGAAAAGAATGGAAATGCGGCGATTTTCCTTTTTATTTTGCCCAAATTGCTCCTTACGATTATAAAGAATGGAATTTTTTCACTCCTCAATGGCCGGAAATTTCTGCTTATCAACGCGAAGCCCAATTAAAATCTCAATATCTGATTGCAAATAGCGCTATAGCGGTTTTGTTGGATGTGGGAGAAGAAAAACTAATTCATCCGTCTCATAAGCGAGAAGTTGGAGAAAGGCTGGCTTTACTGGCTTTATCCAAAACATACAATAAGTCCGGATTTGAATCCGAAAGTCCTGAATACGAACGAATGGAAATAGACGGGAGTAAAGCGTTAATTTATTTTTCAAAACAATTCATGGGGCTTACAAGTTATGGAAAACCTTTGCAACTATTTGAGATAGCCGGTGAAAATAAAGTTTTCCATAAAGCGCAGGCTGAAATCGACGGAGAAAAAGGAGCAATTGTAGTTACTTCGCCGTTGGTGAAGGAACCTAAAGCTGTCCGGTATGCGTTTAAAGACTTTGTTACAGGAGAACTATTCGGGACAGGAGGACTTCCCGTTTCTTCTTTCCGAACGGATGATTGGGATACAGAAACCACTAATTATTATTTTGACGCGCAGGCCGGAAATGATATAAATACAGGAATTTCTCCCAATATGCCATTTAAAAGTTTGAGTAAAATCAAAGACTTGGCAATAAAACCCGGCGACAGCATTTTGTTGAAATCCGGCGCTGTTTTTACCGAAAGATTATTCTTATCGGCAAAAGGATTGCCCGACAAGCCGGTTGTGCTTGGAAAATATGGAGGAGAAGTCCGGCCACATATTAAAGGTGATGCAACAGAACTTGAAATGGTGCATGTATTCAACTCAGAATATGTTGTCGTGCGCGATTTGGAAATATCCAATAAAGGCAAACGTATCCGGCCATATCTCAGCGGTTTGCTGGTGGAACTGCATAATTATGGCAAAGCCAATGATATTACCGTTGATAATCTTTTTATTCACGATGTTTATGGCTCGCTGATTAAAGGAGAAGGACACAATCATCCTGATGCCGGTGGCGGGCAGGCTATGCTGTTCAGAAATTACCGGAATGATGATACGGATACCATTCCTTCGTATTTTAATGAATTATTGATTCAGAATTGTTTGATTAAAGATTCTCAACGCAATGGTATCATGATGTGGGGCAATTGGGCGCGTAATAATTGGTATCCAAACACTCATGTTGTTATCAGGAATAATGTGCTTGATGGAGTTCCCGGCGATGGGATTGTTCCTACGGCTTGCGATGGAGCTATTGTCGAATATAATGTGATGAAAAATTGCCCGCCAACATTGCCTTCTTCGGAAGCATGCGATGGCATTTGGCCTTTCTCAAGCGATAACACGATCATACAATACAACATTGTAAGCGATCACAAATCCAAAATCGATGGTTATGGCTTTGATTCGGATTATAATTGCCGTAATTCATTGTTCCAATATAATTTGAGCTATAATAATGAAGGAGGATTTCTGCTGCTGTGCAATTCCGGCGGTTGGCCTGAAGACTGGAGCGCAGGGAACCAGGGAACGATTGTTAAATACAATGTAAGCATCAACGACGGCATCCGGAACTTTATTGTTGGAGATAAAAAGGATGATTATTTTTCGCCTGTTATACATATTACAGGGCCTTCAAAAAACAGCTGTATTGAAAAAAATATATTTTATATTTGCAAGAAAGAATTGCCTCAAATGGACAAACGATTAGTCTGTTCGGACGATTGGCGGGGATATGCCGACAGTACGTTTTTCCGTTATAACTATATTTTTGTGGAAGAATCTACATTGGCTTTTGATCCCACTCTGTCAACCAATAACTTTTTTGAAGGAAATGTATATATAGGCCCATTACAAGTTCCGGAAAAAGGTTTTATAAAACACGAAGGAAAGTTTGATAAATCGGTTTGGTATGACAAGCGCGATGAAAATTGGAATTTGCTGATTGATTTTTTAAAAGATAAAACACTAATGTTTGGAGGAAAAGAAATACCGGTATTGGATGTTATTGGGTTTTATTAGTGGCATTATTTTAATATCTTTGTATCTTTATGTTCAAAAAATCACGACGACCTTATGATGAAGTATTTCTTTATATCTATTTTCCTTTTTTCCGCTTTGCTTTTGAAGTCGCAGGAATTTCGTCATTATACGGCTATCCAAGGACTTTTGGGAACAGATGTTACAGCTATTTGTGAAAATGAAAATTTTTTATGGATAGCTACAAATGAAGGGCTTAACCGGTTCGACGGAAAAGAATTTAAAACGTATAAAAAAGAAAACAATTCCACGAATTGTTTAAATGAAAACAATATCGAAACCTTGATGTTTGATTCGAATGGTTTTCTTTGGATTGGATTGAAAACCGGAGGAGTGGATATCTTCGATCCGAAACAAGATAAATTCACACACATTAGTCGCTTAACCGATGCCTATCCTAACCGGGTCATCTGTATTTTCGAAGACAGTAAGAAGAATATATGGATGGGAACATGGGAGGAAGGAATTTACAAATTAGAGCCTGTTCCCGGTAAATCGTTGAAATATAAGATAACACGTTTCTACGACCATTATATTGTTTCGAGCATTGTTGAAAAACCGAAAGGTATTATTTGGGCCGGTACATACAATGGTTTTTTTATTTATGATTTGAATAAAAATCGATGGATTGATATTCCGGACAATCATGAAACTATTACCCAATTTTTGGATACGGAAGATCACAATATGCTTTGGTGCTCTACTTGGGGACAGGGTTTTTTACAAATAAACTGGAAAGATAACGATTTTTCATCAATCCAGGTCAGGCAATATTTAAAGGATTATAAAAATTTGTACCGGATTTTTCATGCAGGAGGAAACACGTTTTATTTGGGAACATGGGGAGATGGATTGAAAGAAGTGAAAATTGATTCGGGAGAAGTCCGCGAATCACCTTCAAAACCAGCTATTAACGCCTCAGTCATTCTTAGTTTTTTCCGGGACAAGTACAATAAATCATGGGTGGGAACTTATGGAAACGGTTTGTACCGGCTAAATTCCGATAAACGAGGCATTAATTATTATGCTCCTATCAACCGGAATGGAATTTCTCCCGTTTACAAAATTTGCACCTACAACAATAATCAATTATTAATAGGTACCCAAGGCGATGGGCTTTTCCTTTATGATTTGAGCAGCAAACAATTGATCCCTAAATCTTTTTCATATTACCAAACTCTTTTCACCAACTACATACTTTCCCTTTATTGCGATGATGAACTGTTGATTGTAGGGCATGACGATGCAGGAATTGGTTATGCGACTTTTCCAAATGGTAAAACGTCTGATTTCGAATTAAAACAATTTTTTAAGGATGAACAGTTAGTTAAGGTTACTTCGATTTTCAAAGGGAAAGATTCCCATTTTTGGTTAGGCACCAAGCAAAATGGACTGATGTCGGTCCGGTATGATTCGAAAGCGAAGATTTTTACGGATTTTAAACGATATGATTCATTGGGCAGTGACGAAATTACCGGTTTTTCCGAATGTGATAACTACCGGTTGTGGATTTCATCGCATGGCGGACTTCATCTGTTTAATACGGTTACCAATAAAATAGAAGAAATTCCGGGAATCAAAATTTCCGAAATAATTTACAGCTTAGTTGATGATAAAATCAATCATTGTTTATGGTTAGGCACTTCTGCCGGATTGAAAAGAATGGATTATGCAGGAAATTATAAAGTCGAAACGGTATTTCCGGTAGAAATTTTACCCGAAGGCGCTATTCACAATCTGCTGCTTGATACTGAAAATAACCTGTGGTTTTCGATTGTCGATAGAGTGTTTTGTTTCATTAATAAAGAGCGGAAACTGGAAGAAATCAATACGGGGATATTTAAAGATCAGATTTTCTTTTCTTCCTCTAATGTAGAAATTAACCATAAAAAACAAGTGGCATTCGGAGGAACGGATAACCTGTTGTTGGTCGATCCTGAAACAGTGCTTCATCAACCTAATCAGGCTAAAGTGGTGTTGACCGAGTTGCAAATTGATCATCATAAAGTGAACATAGGAGAAAAAGTATATGGCGAAGTAGCGCTTAATGAATCGACTGAATATATAACTTCCGTGTCGCTTTCTTATTTGTGCAAATGGATTAGCCTGTCATTTTCGGAAATAGGATGGGATTATTATCATAATAAATATCAATACCATATCATAGGTTTTAGTGATTCCTGGCAATATTTGGATATAGATAAACCGTTGACTTTTTCTCAGTTGCATCCCGGCAATTACACCTTGTCGATTCGTCAATATAACACTTTTACGGAAAATGAGCCTTGTTGGAATTTGCAAATAACCGTTCGTCCGCCTTGGTGGCAAACACCTTGGTTTTATTTGCTGCAAATAGTATCGATTGTGTCGATTTTGACTGTAGTCTTTTTTATGGTGAAAAATTACTATAAAAAACGACAACGACAACGTTTATTGGAAATTGAAAAGAGGAAGAAAGAAGAATTGCTGCAAGAAAAGGAGAGCTTTTTTGCAGGGCTTTCACATGATTTACTTACCCCTTTTTCTTTAATTATCGCACCGGCTAACGATTTGTTGCGACAAAAAAACCTGACCGTTGATCAAACGGAAAAAATGGAAATTATCTCTAAAAATGCGTCTTTCTTATCCGATATTTTTAGCAGCATTCTGGATATGAAACGTGCTGAAAGTATGGATACGGAACTGCATGAAAAGACTGTAGAATTAGTTGCTTTCATCAAAATCATTGTCAATGCTTTTGATTATCTGGCAAAATTAAAGCAAATATCCCTTGCTTTTCATTTCGAAGTATTTACTTTGACTGTATCCATTGACACAGTGAAACTGGAACGGATTATATACAATTTGCTTAGCAACGCCCTGAAATTTACGCCTGCAGGAGGTCGTGTCGATCTGTTTTTATCCTGCGAAGACAACCGTAACCATTTTACGATTAAAATAACAGATACGGGAGCCGGAATTGATCCGAAAAATCTATCAAAAGTTTTTGACAAATTCTTTCAGGAATCTAAAAATCGTGACCACCGGCAGGGACTGGGTTTTGGATTGTATATTGTACAGAATTTTGTTAATATGCTGGAAGGTGAATTGCAGATACAATCGCAACCCGGCCAAGGAACGGAAATTAGCATCCGTTTTCCTGCAAAGATGGCTATCGACAATATTTCAGAAGATGCATCGGAAACATTCGCCGACAATAATATGGAAGAATTGCCCTCTATTTTATTAGTGGAAGACAACGATCAGCTTCAAAATTACCTGAAAAAACAATTATCTGCTCATTTTCAGGTTTTTACAGTTTCTAATGGAATGGAAGCAATGGAGTTTGTAAAGAAGAATCTTCCTGAGATTGTGATTTCCGATATTATGATGCCTGAAATGGATGGACTTGATTTTTGTTCGGCGGTCAAATCCAATCCGCTACTTTCGGATATTTTTGTAGTATTACTTTCAGCCCTCTCTTCCACAGATGATGAATTACAAGGCTATAAAGCCGGAGCCGATTTTTATGTCAAAAAGCCCTTCGACTCGGAAATCCTTATCAAACAAATCCAGAATATTTATGTCACTCGTCAACAACGCAGAAAACAGATTATCAACAGCATTCTTTCTTCTCCGGACGCACAGGACATGGAATCTTTCCGGAAAGGTGATTTCTTATACAAATCAATCCGGATAATCGAAGAACATTTGATGGACGAGAATTTCAAAATTGATGAATTTGCATCTGAAATGAATGTGAGCAAGACCGTTCTTCATCGTAAATTCAAAACCTTGATAGGAGAAACGCCTACTCTTTTTATCCGTAACGTCAAATTGCACCGAGCAGTCAACATGTTGAAAGAAACCGATTTGTCTGTTGCAGAAATTGCTTATCTCACGGGGTTTACCCAGTCGCATTATTTCATCAAATGTTTTAAGGATCTGTTTGGAGATACTCCGAAAAACTTCAGAAAGCAATTTAGAAATAATGAAGTATAAAATGTGGTATTTTTCTTTATCTTTGTCGCCAATAGGTAATCCGAATAAAATTAAGAATATGTTGGAAGCATTTAAACAAACGGTTTTTGAAGCAAATCTGGACTTGGTCAAACATGGATTGGTTATTTTCACATGGGGCAATGTCAGCGCAATAGACCGCTCAAAAGGCTTAGTCGTTATCAAGCCTTCCGGCGTTTCGTATGAAAATATGAAAGCAGAAGACATGGTTGTATTGGATTTGGAAGGAAAAATTATTGAAGGAAACCTGAAACCTTCTTCCGACACGGCTACGCATTTGGTTTTGTATCAGTCATTTCCTAACATTGGCGGCATTGTGCATACCCATTCGACTTTCGCAACAGCTTGGGCGCAAGCCGGAAACTATATTCCGAATAT
>Ga0123354_10006222_pt1 | contig 17668 bp, 13 predicted proteins | sample TergutLab28metaG_2_FD_97872 | JGI IMG/M metagenome (GOLD analysis project Ga0123354, IMG submission 97872) | Labiotermes labralis P4 segment gut microbial communities from Petit-Saut dam, French Guiana - Lab288 P4 | ecosystem: Host-associated > Arthropoda: Insects > Digestive system > Gut ...
ACACCACACACACACACCCACACACCACACACATACCACACACCCACCACACACACACACACCACACACACACACAACACACCACACACCTCACACACACCACACACCACACACCACACACTTTCCACAGCAACAATATTTGAACGAAGGCTCCTCAACTTTATTCTCTATGCACTAAGACTTTTATTAAATCACACGACACATGATATGTAGTATTTCTACAAGTCTGCAGTACTGCAGTGGATGTAACTTGTATGTCTGTCGCTACTTATTATTGATTGTGTTACTAATGCATTTCCGTCAATTTCAAGAGTAACACATTTCCTTTTGTCACTGGGCGTCCATTATATTGTTGACAACTACAATTTATTATGTTTAGGCAATTTATAATCTCAGCCAACTTCCTTACAGTCTCTCGGCCTCACGAACTTTACAATATCTGTCTTTGCCTTGCTCTATCCTCAGTCCTGCTTTTCTTCAGCTTTTTTCCCAATTTACCTTTAATTGTTATGCGAGGGTGCTTAAATTTCTCTGTTCAGTAAAATTGTTTAGAGTGAGTGTCTGATTGCTGACTGCTGTTGTCTCCTTGCTGTGTGGTCGTTTTTTGCACAGCAACTTCTCTCTCCTCCTCCGCGCAAAAGAGAGATCCGCCCCTCTCCTTACCACTCTTTTCATAATTTTCAAATTCGCCTCCTGAACTGTGCTATACCAATTCGTACTGTCGCAGTGCAGCATGGTTCGCACACTTGTCTTCCCCAGGAATGTTTTTGTCCCTCCTATAGTGACAGCAATATGTTCTCTCATTTCGGGTAGTCTCCTGTGTCCTCGGACGTCAGTGGATCTGCTTTGGACGAAGCAGCAACAAGCTCCTTACTTCTCTCCAGCTTATTGCTATATGCAGCCCAGTTCAGTTATAACTAGTTCTTCAGTTTTCATGTCAATCACTTCACCCTCGTCTGTGCTACCTGCCATTCGTAGCACTGTCTCTGTCACTGGTTGGTTCCTCCTTCAACTGTATTTTTTTTTCAGCTCTCAAAATCTCCTGTCCCGTTTTCTCTTCCAGTATCACTCTCGGCTTCCCCATTGGTCATATTCCTAAGAATTTTCACCACTTTCTTCTACAATCTCCGCTGTACCCCATCCCCTACTTCCCACCCCGTGCCCTATTACCCAGATTTCCGGGCCACGTAACCTACTGCATTCACATATATTTTCTTATATATTCACCTAATATATGTACCCTCCTGTCTGGCTTTTTAGTTAAGCATTTATCATCAATGATTCTTACGGATTGATTCCCAATTGCTTTGATCCTAGCACTGTGCCTTCTCCATTCCCCACAGATTTCCAGTTTCACTCCCAAGTATAAGAGTTAAGCTGCTACATCCAACCTTTTCCCCTCCAAGTGCCAGGAATTATTTATTTAATCTTTCCCCCTTTCTCGAATGTCCGCTTTTTTTTTCCTCAAGGAAACATTTTTGGCTCTAGCTCTTGTAGAAATTTTATATTGTTTATCCATTGTTGTAAAGCATTTATTGCACAGAAACTCACTGCGTCTTCGTCCGCATGCAGCAGAAATCTTATCGTTAGTTCTTCCACTACTGGTGGATATAGGAAGCGATATATTTAATTTTTAAAAGCTGAAACCCAAAACATCATACAGCATCGATTTCCACAGAGGAAATGTTTCAGCTACTGTACAGTGGAATGAAATATTGGATGTGGTAAGGAAATGAGACATGAAATGTAATGAACGTTCAGGCATTGAAGATATTTTGTTATGTCGAAACAAACAGCTGGTACGTGTAACCGCTATTGACTGTGTGCATACATTCACACAATTGTGTATCAAAAACACTGTCCAGTTACATTATATTCATTTCCTAAAGCTTCATAAAACTTTCTTTGGGAAACGTGTTGTTCAAATCTTTAATTTATGTACACGTGCAGGTCTCAGTGCTACATAACAGTGATGCACGTAATACCTAACAGCGGAGAGAACTAAAATGAACTCCTTGTAGGTATATATATATATATATGTTCTCGAATTTATATTCAAGTGAGTTATAAACTTTGGGCATAGATTATAGTGAACCTATAGTTAACATTCTATGTCATGTAGTGTTTGGAAGAATCGAAACACCTGGTGTTAAAGTCGATAATTGCATTGAAACTCAATTTAACTCATTTTAACTCACGCACCACGTTTAGAGGATGGAATGGTTCCCCGTATTCAGGTTTGTTTCCTCCAAAATATTTTAAAAAATATGATAATTATTTACACTGTAATTAGAGCCGAATTAACTTCAAAGCAGTAAATACAACATATTCAAATGGCATTCGATAATATATGTTTAAGAAAATATCGACTAAACAGGATACATAAATTATTCAGTTTCAGGCAGGGAAATAAAACATCCTCTGAGCAACAGTAACACCAACAGTAACCCCAACTTACAGTAACAACAGTAACCCCAACTTACAGTAACAACAGTAACCCCAAATTACAGTAACAACAGTAACCCCAACAGTAACCTCAAGTTACAGTAACAACAGTAACCCCAACTTACAGTAACAACAGTAACCCCAACTTACAGTAACAACAGTAACCCCAAATTACAGTAACAACAGTAACCCCAACAGTAACCCCAACTTACAGTAACAACAGTAACCCCAACTTACAGTAACAACAGTAACCCCAACAGTAACCCCAAGTTACAGTAACAACAGTAACTCCAACAGTAACCCCAAGTTACAGTAACAACAGTAACCCCAACAGTAACCCCAACTTCCCCGCTGCTAAGAACAGCTACTGCTAAAAACGACCACAAACGCAGTGCTGTTGCTCAGTGACAGTTACGTGTGTTTTGTATTTTATACTGATGGAAATTTGCATTGCTTTATTTTTCAAACTGTTAATTAAATATGTTACATTTTCTACGTAATGTGCCGTTAATGCGGGTTTAATTACACCGTAAATAATTATCGTGTATTAAGAGCAGTATTGGAAGAAACAAACCCGATGACGTGGATCGATCACGTTCCAGAGGAGTAGTGTATTATATTTCAGTACATACGATGGAGGAAATTCAAAACGGCTGTGAGTTAAAGTGAAATACGCCATTATCAGAACCCAACAGAATTCTATTGGCAATTGCACCTCCAAGCTTAGCAAAAGGATTACTGGCTGTCATTTTACATTGCATGGCAGGAGAAAATACAAACCTTTCTATGTCATTGTTCTTCGTTTCTTATGTCCGTTTCCCTCTACCCTTCTTTAACATTTTTCTGCTTCTCTCTTCCATGTTCCGGCTTTCCCCTTCATTTTTCTCCTTTCTCATATTTCACACATTCTTTTTCTTGGTATTCTTCTGCTCTCCTTCATTATTCATAACTTTCTCCTCTCTTTCCTTTTGCTACTTCTAGATTTCTTCATTTTCCACCTTCTCGCTTTCTTCCTTTTTCATTTTCTCATCTCCTGTCCTTTTTCTTCTTCTTGTCATCAACTATATATCCGCATCTCCTTTCGTTTCTTTTTTGTCTTACTTCTTCGGCTCCTTCTACTTCGTCTACATATCTTGCTTCTCCTTTTCTTTTCATATTATACTATTTTGACCAAAAGAGTTGTTAATTGAATCGGAATGGTTAAATCCTCCTCACCTGTATGTAAAGCAGAAGTAACATTTTAAGTTTTAAGCTCATGGTTCCGTGCATCGTAATTCAATGTTAATAAAAATCCAACTAGATGCAACAGAATTCAGATATTTATTTATTGGAAAGTCACTCTACATGTTTCGGGTGTCATATCACCCAACATCAGGAGTACTAAAAACTGTAACCGCAGCCTCCGGTAGAGGTCGGGACTCCCGATCAGGTCACGTTGGAAGGAAGTAGCTGTACCAGTATTATGACCTGTACCGGAGACTGCGGTTACAGTTTATAGTACTCGTGATGATGGGTGCTGTGACACCCGAAACATGTAGAGTGACTTTGCAGTGAATAAATATCTGCATACTGTTGCATCTGGTTGGATTTTTATTAATATTTAATATTTTAAGCTTGGTGACTAATTTGCAATGTGTTCATGGACACAAGTACGAAAATATGCTGATTAACTTATTTTGCTATTCAGCAACTCAAATAGTACCGATCTCTCATTAGCATAATTTGAGATGTATAAGAATATTATACAACTTCTTTAGCATAAATAAGACTTCACTCACAGTGTAGCGAATGATTTGTAAACATTTACTTGCAGGCTAGAAAATTCAGCTCTTCTCAGTCGGGCTGGAGATAATATTTTTCAGAGTTTGTAAGGAAGTTGATCTAGATTTTCTGTCACAACGGATGAGACAGATCTAATAAGACACTTCCTCAGATAAATTTCTAAAGCAAATGAAATTACTTCTATATCGATGGAAAAAGAAAGATAAAAATGTCTTGCATTTATATTATGTGATGAAATTACCGGTACTGTCAAGACACCAGTGAAAATTGGTGTCTGTTAGTAATGAGATATTTATCCTTTCGCCTCAGACGACATCTTTATTCTTCTCACTGGTCTTCACAAAATTCCTTGCTATAAAGGAATTTACCTCTCATTATTCTTCCGGTAATTCATAGTCTACAAGCTGCAGCATTTAACGTGAATTAACGAAAAATACAGAATCAGAAATTATTCGACAGCTAGATTATTCCTGTGAGAGTGGGATAAAATGTGAAATATAAATAATGTTAATGATGAAATAATAATTTATTTCGGGTATTTTTAAAATTTTATTAATTATTAATAGTTACATGTTGGTTTTGAATAGTGAGAGTTATTTTCTTAATTATGAAATTGTCCTCGGATTCCAACGTTAAAAAATAATGCTTGCAACTGGTTTGCAACGTAATGCGACGTAAAACGCTCAGAAACTTCTCAGGCTACAAGTTAAGTGTGCAGACAATAGGCCAACACTTTGTGAAATAAGCGATTGTAATGGTATAACCACGAGCTGTTAAAGTATATCTTGGGTCAAAAATTGATACATATTGATTACCTGTAAAATTTACTGCAAATATAACATAGGAATTCTTAGTACACAGGTGAATTCTGTAAATACAAGTATTTTTTTTCCAATCTAGTATATGTTTAACTTCGGATGTGGACTGTAAACATAGCTAAACATGCTAAATGTAATGTTTCTCTCTTTCCTTCTTCCAATTGTCTGCCTTGCAAACCATCATTCCTGTACTTAAAATCACTCACTTCTTATCACCAAGATGAAACTCTAAAACCTAAAACATTAATATTTGTGATATGGTAGAGTGAGTACGTGAACGATTTTTACAGCAAAGGAAATTGGTTAGGTTTTGCGGAATAAGAATTATAGTTTGAATTCTCGAACAGATTAGAAATTTCTCCATTAATTAATATATTTATTCTTTCAATAAATTTTAAAACTTCGCTGGAAGTATAAATTATATTCACTGTTATCTTGTTACAATTAAAGTGCCTGTCTGAACTACAGTACTGCTGGCTTTGGCAAACAGAAACAGCCTGATGCACTACAACCAATTACGAATTAGAAAACAAATAGCTGACTGCACAAAACCCAGTAGGTGCTGGGATTAATAAACAGCCCTCTTCATTGCCACACAGGCAGTATCATAAAACAGGAATAGCCTGGAACATTAAATCCCACCAGGTAAGAAAAGCACAGCTACCGGGTTCTACTACATACAATTAGATATCAGACTACAGAAACAGCCGACTTTTCTGCAACCCTGTAGCAATTAGAAATGAACAGAAACAAAATACGTATAGTCTAACACTCAGGCGCTTTTTGCAATACTGATGCTGAGGAAAAGCAATAAGTATTACATATTTTGTGTGTGTGTGTGTGAGTGTGAGTGTGTGTGTGAGTTTGAGTGTGTGTGTGTGTGTGAGTGTGAGTGTATGTGTGAGTGTGAGTGTGTGTGTGATTGAGAGTGTGTGTGTGTGAGTGTGAGTGTGAGTGTGTGTGTGAGTGTGAGTGTGAGTGTGTGTGTGTGAGTGTGGGTGTGTGTAGCTTTAGTTACGCAGCATGAGATGCGTGTACGCCGTATTGTATTGCCACCTGTAGCCTCTCTGGTTCTACAATATTTTTTCACACTATCTCATAAACAGCAAGATTTTCGGGAGAAAGTAATTGAATATTAGCTGTGTGTTGTGATTGTCTCTATAAATTTTCTCTGAAATATTTCTCATTCTAAGAAGACCTGAGCGAGATAATATCACACATGTACATTATCTTTATATAAGGTACCCGTTGTTCTTGTCATATTTTAATCAAGTATCTCGACAGAATTTGGAAGGATATTCCAATATCAAATTTCACGAAAATGCGTCCAGTCGGAATCCATTTGTTCAATGCGGACAAATATAAACGGACGGATGGACGGACGGATAGACAGACAGGCATGACGAAGCTAATAGACTCTTTCCGCCATTTTACTGACGTGCTTAAAAATTAGTGGCCAGGTACGTTATAAGAAGGTGAGTCTTAAAAAAATGAGTCATTTAACTACAATGAACAAATTATCAGATAAGAGAAACAGCCAGCTGTTGTCCACGACGGTCCGTATTATAAAACAGAAAAAGTCTTATCTGCTGTATTCAATTATACACTACAAAACAGAAACAGCCGGCACGAATGCAACCCAGCGTTTATTTAAAAACAGACACTATCTACAGCACTGGAACGAATTACGTGTCACCAAACAAAAAACCTGCATGTACTAGAAAAAGTTGTGTGTCCGAAACCAGAAACAGCCCACTACACTGAAAGTAAGTGGATATTAGAAAAGAGAAAATCCGTCGGCACTAAAACCCTGTAGGTTGAAAACAGGAACAGCTGCCTGCAGTACAGCCCAGTTAGTATTAGAAAATAGAAGCAAGTGGTCTGTGATTGGTATTACATGCAGATAATCTCTGATGTCATTCCGTATAGACAGGTACTGTAGACAGCATCCGGGTGTCTTGCAATTTAATCACATGGTTATGGTTGAACCTGTTTTCCACCACCGCCGATTGTGTGGATATCCAAGCCGTATGTTTCGGTGGTGCTCTTTTATTCTGGTCTGTATCGTTCTGCCAGTCTGTCTGATGTACACCTGACCACACTCACAGGTTATGCTTTAAATCCCCGGTGTCCACAATCCCAGGTCGTCCTTCACTGGACGAAAGAGACGATATCTCCCTAGGTGGCAGGCTATCACTTTTGTTGTTAAACAGCATCAGAGGGAGGTAGTTGAGTTTGGAGTTCCAACATAAAAATGTAGTCAGGGATTAAGCGGGTCACGCAAACCTCTCTTGCGCCTCCTGAGAGATAGTAGACGAACCCGTCCGTAGTGGTGACTAGTGTTCGACCTTTGTAAGGGCCCCAATATCTGCCCTCCTCTCCCACGCTATAAACGCAGTTCGATTCCCCAAAGCCGCTCTCTGGTAGAGCCCATATTGGATCTGCTTACAGCCCTTCCAGTCTTCACTCTTGTGTCGGTCACCTTTCGTTCCATTTTCCGGGGGCTGTTTTCCTTATTGTTCCATCTCCGTTTCATTTGTTCCTACTTTCGGTTTGTTTATTCCCTTTTCCTTTAATTGGTTATCAATTTTTTCTTCTTCTTCCTCGTTCTTAATTGTTTCTGGTTATTTAGATTACGTTTCACTGTCTGCACCTCCTATACAGACATCCACCTTTCTTTGTGAGACGCTTCACTTCGGTTTAGTACCCATTTACTGCAATTCCATTTTATTTATTGGTCCACTGTTCTAGTCTTGTTATCCCCTTCTTCCTTTGGTTGTTACTGTCTTCTATTCCAGACACTTGCTTTCGTTTTGTCTACCGACCCTGCAGCTGTCTGTTTACCACGGAGTAGCACTAAGCTAAGACTCTTCTCCCGTCCTATTGCTTCTTTTTGTTTTGTATTTATTTATCAACTAATTGTGTTACTGTCTGTATTTGTTTCCTTTTCTCACTCTGCTCATACATGTAGTTTCCTTTGTTTCTCTCCTGCACCTGTTAGAAATTTTCCACTCCCAGGACGTCTTACGGCAAACTAACACTGATGAATGAACTTCCCCCTCCTTCCTACCACCTACATCAAACCCATTGGCCTGCACCGCGATACCGTTACTTATCACCACCAACACTCTTCCTTTATAAATCCCGTCCTCACTTTCGCGGCTTTCAATATTCTTTTACCCTTGAAAACTGGACGGATAGTTTGTCCCGCAACGTCGGTAAGTAATTGCTACTACTGGCTTCTGCGTAATGACCTTCGAAGATCGCGTATCGCAGTAATTATTGTCCTCTTCACAGCAGTTTGTCTGTTTATAAAGCTTCATATTTATTCTAAAAATGTGGGTACAAACGGAGCCTCAAAAGAAGTTGACGAACACAAGTATTTAAGTCCGGGGCATAAATAAAGTTTTGGCATCAAGAAGCACCGGTCGTCAGAATAAAAGTTACTGCGAAGCACCATAAGACGCCAATGCAATAATAATAATAATAATAATAATAATAATAACAAAAAAGAAAATATGCATACTGATATATGTGGCAATACGGACAGAAATGTCAAGCAAAAGAAAGCAGGAAAAAATACCGAAATACAAGAGTTTATTTATAGCGATATGACGAACGTGGAACCTGAAATGTAAGATTATACCGGTAATGACTGGAACCACCGGAACAGTAACAAAGGTTTTAAAGAAAAATTTATAAGCCGTACTAGGAAAACATGCATTGCAAAGACATCTGTACTTGGAACATCGCACATAATACTGAGAATACTGCAGTCTGAAACTTGAAGCCTTAGCGGTGGGGATCACCGTTGGTTCATGAGAAGTGCGGGAAAGAAAGGCCTGTGACAAGAGACATAAAATAGTAATAACCTAACAATAACCTGGACGTCATAATCCGTGATAATAAAAAAGGAACATTCATGTTAACAGACGTTACAAACCCTGGAGACAGAAATGTGATCAAGAAATAAGCTTAGAAGATTCTAAAATTCGAAGACCTCATAATAGATCTAGGAAGTGTGTCATCCCCGTTGTGTGTGTGAAACTAGGAGAAGGTATGTAGTCAAACACAACTTAATCACTGAGGTGTATCTAATGACTGTGATGGAAACAACTACACCACGCGCGCGCGCATGCATATAGCTAGCCCTTAAGTTCCCTAGACAACCTGATGATGGCCAACACAGACCGAAACATGTAGTTGTTTCCATAACAGTCATTAGATACACCTCAGTGATTAAGTTGTGTTCGACTACATACCTTCTCCTAGCCTCATAATAGAAATTAAGCGCATTTGGTATGTGAAAGCAAAAAGTGATACCAGTTATAACAGGGGCGACTGGAACCATTTCAAAATCACTCAGACAATCCCTGAGCAACATACTGCGAAAGCACGAAAATTAAGGAATTATAAAAAGAGCCATATTGGGCCACTGAACACAAACTGTGGGAAGTGCTAATGTAAAATCGCAAAACATATTTCATGGACAAAATAACGTTACACGTGGAACAAATAGTACATACAGAACAGCCGCAAAACTGTATAACCTAGAAACATGGTTTGTTTCAGGTATAGAATTATAAATACCACGCATAAAGTTGATAACAAGGCTGATGATTATAATGATGATAATCGTACTACTACTACTACTATTACTACTAGTACTACTACTACTAATAATAATAATCGACAGCAAAGCGAGTGTATTTAAGTTAACCTTTTGGCGCCGGAATTATTATTTTAAATTTAGCACATTCTGTATATAAAATGTGAATAATACCGGAACCAAATACGTTAGAATTATTAAATAAACTGCATTTTGAAGAGAAAAAACGGAGATTATACACCATGTTTAAAATATTCCGTACCTATATTTGTTGAATAAATATATAAAATGAAACTTTGGAGGTTAGCGATGCGGTACGTCAAATATAGTTGACGTTAGGCGTCTAAAGGAAGGGCCAAGCAACATAACAACGTAACAAAACCCAAGAAGCGATTATCAAAAGGCAAGTAAAGGGACAAAAGGCAGATGGAAGTTATTTTACAGCTGTGCAGAAAATCGTTTTCAAAGTACCCACTTTAATAACGAAGAACCAAATTTATTCATTTTAACACAACGTAGAATGTTTTGTTTAATAACGACACCTTACATTTTTGTGGTGTCAGGAGAAGTGTGGAAGAAATAGCAAATAATATTGCAATGTGTCTGGGCTTCATGGTGAATACTCTTTAATCAAAATGCGTTATTAAGTTCCATCGTAAACTGTGTAATGACGTAGTTATTAACCGTACATCCTCAGTACGTGAGAGTAATACTCACTAGTCTGTTTTGTTAGCCGATGTTTCAGTAAGTTTCACTCCACAGTGTCTTTCCCCTTACTCCTGAAATTTTGCTGCTTAAAATTTAAAGAATTTGAGTAGGCAGTAAAACAGTACGAATAATAAAAAATTTTACATTTCGTACTCTGTTTCTATTAAGGTTTGATTCTTAAATGTTTTACAAATGTTCAAGTACAAGAAATATTAATTTGGATATAAATATTCTCTTGTGAAACTTTCACTGACGAAAAAGGGGTTCTGCTTAACCTTTTGGCGCCGGAATAAATTTTTTTAAATTTTAGCACATCCTGTATATAAAATGTGAATAATACAGGAACCAAATATGTTGGAATTATGAAACAAACTGTATTTTGAAGAGAAAAAAACGGAGATTATATACCATGTTTAAAATATTCGGTACCTATATTTGTTGAATAAATATATAAAATGCAACTTTAGAGGTTAGCTGTGCGGTACGACCACAATAGTTGACATTAGGCATCAAAAGGTTAATCAAGTTTCAATTTCAGATAGTTTTTGTTTTATGCCAACTTTTTTACACCCCTGCCATTCTGAGAACAACATTATTAGGGTGTCTGAGTAAAATACCTCTTTGGTTATTGGATATAAAATAGTACACACAGTCATCTCCATTTTAAACTGATGTAATGCGTGAGAAACTTGCCGGTGTGATTTTTATCTCGTGTTTCTAACGGTCGTCTTTCGTTGAAAGTTCGCAGCTAGTGTTAACAGACGTCTGGTGGAAATTATTGGTTGTAAAACACATGGGCGCTTCCATTTATATTTATAGATGAAGTGACAAGGTCCAGAGAACCGCCACGTGGGATTATTCAACAGAAGTGCGCGCGCGCGCGCACGCACACACAGGAGCGCTCTGCTACAGTTGGCACGCCTGCCATATCAGCACGCCATTAAATAATGAAAATTCACGTTCACCATTTGCTACCACTGCCAGCGGGAGCTTCTATTCAGACTGCTTTAAATTATGATTCATTTTAGTTTCCCCTCACATATTTCACACAGTAAATTTCACCATCTACTGTGATTCACGACTTGGAAAAACAGTGTACAGTATGAACCAAAATTCAGTTCCCAGATCTTTACATTTAATAATTTAGTAACTGTTGTTTGATACTGTGCAGGTCGTATGTGGATCAAAGAAACATCCCTTCGTCGTGGATTTATTAGAAGAAGTTTCAACCACTGCTGAGGTAGTTAACCGGTAGAATCTCTAGGTTTTAAAATACATGAACTAATTTATTAGCTATATGGAGAAGTTTCGTGTCCACACAGACGCATATTTTCTTTTCGTCAACAAAATATCACTGAATTTTGGATTCACCAATTTTCTTGCCTTGGGGAAGGAGGAGGGGTGGGGGGCATTATGATGACCTCGTCATTGTGTGTAAATTGGAAATAAAGAATGCGTTGATTGTTTCTGCCACTTCCGCCCCACGTCTTCATATATTTAAATTTACAGTTCGCTGAGAGGAAGAGAGAGAGAGAAAAAAAGAAACGACCAGTTCACAGTCGTTTTGGAATTAATTTAGATTATGCTGATAGTGATATAATTCGATAATAAAAGCTAACTAAACTTCATATGTACAAATTATAAGAATATAAGTGGATTAGACACAATACAAACCCACACACGGAAAACTACTAGTAATTTCTTGAGTTAACACTCAGGTAATTCAAAACAACGTACCTTCAAGAATTTATGTAAAATGAACTGTTTACATAAGAGACTTGCAAAGACTGCAAAGGAATCTCAGGAAGTTTTCCCCCAATTTCTGCACGGATTCATTACGAGCCGCAAGTTGCTACGTTAGCTACAGGGGTGCTGATAAATCCTTAGGCCGACCAGGAAGGAAACAAACTAATGTTTCTGTCTGAATGGCGTGAATTTCCTTCGGCGCCTTGTCTTTGCAAAAAAAAAAAGAAGAACTTGATGACAGTTCGCGTCTCGATGTTGTTGAAATCGCGCTTGTCCCTGACATGCTTCCGATCTTGTTTCCTTCTTAGTCGGATTAAGGACTTATCAGCACCCGGGTATTGCATTTCGTCCTGGGCCCTTGCAGCCTGCACTCAGTAGCTCCATCAGAGGACTTTGGTAGTGTTTTTTGAGAAATGTATTCTTGCAACACCAGGTGAAATTGACGATGTTAAATGTCCTTCCAGAAGATGAAACCCGCGGAACCTTTACGAATCTAAAGCATAAGCCACTTGATTGAAATATCCAAGTAAGTATTCACAAATATTGATTTTCTAAAAACAAATTTGCTAAAATAATTTGTGCAAATGTAAAAATCGCTTCCTCTTCTGGGGAATCAATTTCTTGCTTCATGTCTGTTGGGTGCTGTGAATATCTCAGAAACGAACGCTTGGGGTGTCGTTTTGTTGCTTTTTTCCGAGAAAATGCGATCTGGCTGCTGAGAATAAGCCGGGCTGCTGTGACAACGTATTCAAGATTATCTCGAAACTCACGGAAAGGCTCACATCCCTGACGTGTGTCTTCTGGTATCAACTAAATTAAATTCAACATGAAAACACGCAAGATGGCTGTTCGTGACGGAACTGACTCTGGGCCTGCTTTGTGCGTATGATTGTGCAGAATGAGAAGTGAAGACGGAAGCATTCATTTACTTTATCAAACTCTCTACTGGAGGGAGTTAGGAAAATCAAACGTTCCGAAATTCAGATCGCGTTACCCTGAAATGTAGTCCCAGAAATGTAGTGTTATTTTCCGTCCTATTCGGTGGCTCTGTGAGTTGCATATAGATGTGATATTCAAGAGAATGCCTCTGTCCATGTTTTTAAAACGTAAACCAGACGATAAACTATGTTGGGGGGGGGGTAGGAATAAGAATGCAAGCAACATACGAGTATCGTCCTATCAAGGGAGGAAAATTCTACACTTTAACGAAATACGAGCTGAAAATTGACGGCCAAGGCTGCCTTCGCACCGCCGTCACTCAGGACACATTCCTATTTCACCTTCCACAACATCACACAAACCTACGGTCAGAAACTGTGTCACCACCGCTAATAATGTATTTCTATTTTTGTTATTTTAACATTCCTTACTTCTGAAATAATTAGCAGTCTTTACGTTAGAACAGTTGGATATCAAGCTGCATTGCTTATTTGTTATCACGACCATTTTCGTTAAAATGATGAAAGTAGATGATGGCAGTAGAGGTGGTGGTAATGATTATGACGGTGGTGATTATGATTATGACCGTGGTAGTGGTGATTATGACGGCGATGTTGGTGATTATGATGGCGGTAGTGGTGATTATGACGGCGATGTTGGTGATTATGATGGTGGTAGTGGTGATTATGACGGCGATGTTGGTGATTATGATGGTGGTAGTGGTGATTGTGACGGCGGTGTTGGTGATTATGACGGTGGTAGTGGTTATTATGACGGCGATGTTGGTGATTATGATGGTGGTAGTCGTGATTATGACGGCGATGTTGGTAATTATGATGGTGGTAGTGGTGATTCTGACGGCGATGTTGGTGATTATGATGGTGGTAGTGGTGATTATGACGGCGATGTTGGTAATTATGATGGTGGTAGTGGTGATTATGACGGTTGTTGTGGTGGTTGGTGAGTATGAGGTGGTGGTGGTGATGATGATGATGAGATGGTAATAATGGCTGAGAGAACGTCGACGAAGAAAAATTAACCACTGGTATCTCTTCTTCCTTTTGTTATTACTTTTCTCTCTTCCGTTCCTTACTGCCATCTTCAGTAATAATTCTGTTCATTCCTGAACTGTCCACATACTGGCACTGCAGCACTAAAACCAACTATAGATACAAGAGACAAACAAAGACAATTTATTTATTCAGTTAATAACACCCTCCAAAAAAGAAAACAGAAGAAGCCACAAAAGAACTATCGTTTCCAGTTGACAACAAACGTAACCAATATTGGCACAGTTAATATATTCTCAAGCGAGATCAATTTGTTTCTCAATGCATCGTTATAACGAACTATACTAACAGCTGATGTCTGTTTAACTATGACATTTCACATTAAGTCTGTGGGGTACCGAGTCACCTTTGCCGGTACTACAGACTGGTCTGTAGACAGTGCGACTGGGAACCCGCCAAACATACACGGATTGCCGGTACGAATGAATTAAATCCGTTTATGATTTCAGGAGTGATGCTAAGTACACCAGAGAGTCAAGTACATGTCAGGAAGGTCGCTGAGCTCAGCATCATACGGCCATTTCTGATCTCTTGTATTGTGCAGACGCCCGATAAGGATCGCGGAAATAAAACCAAGAGTAGCGTGACACAGTGTGTGTGTGTGTGGAACAACCTTACTGATGCAGTATTGGACAAGACAAGAGGACACGTTCGAATAGATACTGAGAAGATGTGGAGGGGCGGAACATATGTGGATATGCATGAAGATGCGTTTGGCAATACTGAAGCACATTCCACACACAGTGGCTGTTAGCCGCAGATTATGCAGATTGGTCAACGAGACGTCGGAAAGCTGAAGGTCACACGATATTGTACACCTCTGAACGTGAACAAAAAATTACACTGCTATACTCTATGGATTTTCCGAGTTGTGCACGTTGCAAAACTAAGCGGTAGTGGGCAGTACAACAGACTGTACGGCGATCTTCTAGATGAGGCCTTTTGAAAACACCACAGGACTGCTACCCCAAAAACGGAATAGAGGGTTTTGTTTTGCAAGGCAGGATGGAGGAGAGCAAGGTACTGAAGGTGCTGCTAAGAAAAACGTATAGGGAGCATGGATAGGGAATCCAGTGGTGCTGGATGGAATAACATGGAGTTGCGATTGTGACTGTAACTGTCTTGGTAAGTGCCCATAGCAAGTGGGTAATCGTAAATTGTAAGATTTTACAGGGAAGAATGTAAGTAAAAATTACTGTAGCACATTGTTCAAGTTATCAAAATAATAAACGGAATACAAGGAAGAAAAAAATATTGGCAGAAGATATCCGGCATTTTCCCAAAAGGAATAGCGACAATTATAGTAATTCGGTTCAAGTCTTCATTATTGGCATGCTGACTCAATAGCATAATTTCCAATTACAAATTAGCACTAATACAAAAGTGTAGCGTAGACAGAAAGAAGAGCAAAGAAATAATAAACGTTTGAACACAACCCAAATTAATAATAGAATAAAATTGAAGGTTTCATGTTTTCACGACGGTGTTAGCGAATATTTCCGAAGTTTCACAGAATTACAGTGTCTTCGTTTTTATGTTCAAGAAACGTGAACCTGCACGTTCCTGAGGACTGGAATCTTTAGTGGATTTGACGAATTTAACATCCGGCATTAAAGAGAGGAAATTCTACATTATCATAACAACAGTAAGCATAAAGCCTCTCATATCTTTTTCTTCCCTTATTTCTGTTTTCCTTTTTCTCATTCTTTCGTATATTTACATTTGCGTCTGTCCAGTTCATAATCAGAATTGAATGAATAATGCTTCTTGCACATGGCGTTTACTAGTGGCAACTTTTTTTCTGTACACCCTGTTGTGACATAAACAACAGACAGACAGCCCCTTTTAGTACTCAGTAATCCTGCTGCTTCTGCTGGTTATAAACAAAATCTTCCACCCACCCTTGTCTCCTCAACAAAATCTAATTTAAATATCTTCAAAATTAGGTTACATTGAAGTCACCAATATAAATCCAAGAATTGTTCACAACTAATCGCCTTTAAAAGAAGGTGTGAACAAAAACATCCCTTCACAAGTGTCCTGTAACACTAAACTTTCAACTGTTAAGCAGCAGAGATAAGAAAATTTTTAAAACATGCAACTACGTACTTCAGAAAATCTTCTCAGAGTAAAGTTACATACGAGTATCATAATCAAATTTCAAAATAAATTTAAGTAATATTAACACTAGAACCTTCAAAGACAAAATTTTTGCTTACGTTTAGGATAGCTGGAATATATAGAACTACAAAAATTATATATAAAACGTGAATCGTTATAATTTATTACCCTGTATGGAAAAGTGAGATCTCTTATCATTTTTACAGAATGTAATGTTGTGTTTAGCATCCCAGGCGTTTTATATTTGTTGGTATAGTCTGAAGAAGACCAAGCCGGCTAAAGCATGTTCTACACGACATTAATGTTGACAATAAAACAGCTGTGATTATTTTAATATATATTACGTACTGCCTACTTATCAACTGTGCAATGCGACTGACACTTTCTTTGTTAATCCGGATATTTGACGAAAGACCTTACCGAACATTGAAGCAAAAGTCGGCTGTTAATAACACTTTAGAACCTAGTGGTTACTTTATGTACCGCTGGGCTGAACACAGCGTTTTGTCCTCTTATTGCATATGTGTTTTTCTTACAATCCCTGCGATACACAGCCATTATTTTTCTCTATGCAACATTTACCTTTCTCTAATGGAAAAACAACTGTGTTCCCTACGAGGTAGGAACTTGTCTTTATACATTACATTTGACCTCGGTCACGTGGGGACTGCAGTAGCACAGTGGTTGTGCTACAAATCGGAAGGTCACTGGTTCGATCCCAGCTGATGTCATTGGAATTTTTCATTGATATAAAATCCTTCCGATCGCACTATGACTCTGGGATCGACTCAGCCTCTAACAGAAATGAGTACCAGGAGTATTTCCTGGAGGTAAAGGCGGCCGGTGCGTAGGGCTGACAACCTTACCACCATCCTGTGCCGCTGTCATGAAATCAGGGAACCTTAACTTCCTGAAACCCTCAGGGCCTGTCCAGGCCTGTAACGTCACCGCTTTATCTTTACCTCGGTCACGAAGTCATACAAGGGACTGAATATTTTGTGTCGTCACAAACGAGTGTCGTTATAACGGAGTAGCATAATTATAAATCTTATTATAGCACCGTGCATTTTTGTAGAATCACTTCAATTTATCAACCAACAAATGCACATATAATTTCACATAAAACACTTTTGAAACACTTTAAAACACACTCCGACATGTTTCGATCTTGTCAGATCATCATCAGGAAGCTTAGTTCCTTGCTCAAGTTATAGTATTCACAATTCAATTGGTATTTGCAATGGAGGTATTGTGGCAGCATATCATGTTGTGTAGGAATGTGTTGTGGAGCAGTGGCTAGGTGTGCGTCTTATGCTCTCTCATTACTCAGCATAAGACGCACACCTAGCCACTGCTCCACAACACATTCCTACACAACATGATATGCTGCCACAATACCTCCATTGCAAATACCAATTGAATTGTGAATA
>Ga0123354_10006227_pt1 | contig 17664 bp, 8 predicted proteins | sample TergutLab28metaG_2_FD_97872 | JGI IMG/M metagenome (GOLD analysis project Ga0123354, IMG submission 97872) | Labiotermes labralis P4 segment gut microbial communities from Petit-Saut dam, French Guiana - Lab288 P4 | ecosystem: Host-associated > Arthropoda: Insects > Digestive system > Gut ...
CTCCAGAGTTACAGCTGCTCGCGCCAACGCTTCTTCGGTCTTCCAATTGTTCTCCTTCCTTGTGGTCTGTAGTGGTATGATTTCAAAGGGATTCGGTTTTGTGACATTCTTTGCAAGTGTGAACGCCAGTTCCGTCTGTATTCATCTATCTTGTCTAGTATGCCTGTAATCCGTAGTTCGCGGCGTAGGTAGTCATTTGTTTTGTGGTCATAAAGGGTGTAGCCTGCCAGAGGTCTCAGTAACTTCATTTCTGCCGCTTCAATTCTTCGTCTTTGTGAGGTTGTTAGAGTCCAGTTTTCTGACCATATAAAATTGTAGGTAAAACTAGTGTGTTTTATATTTTCAAAACAGTTTCCGTTCTCACATTCTTAAAAATAGTTTTCTTAATAATACCTATTAATTGTAAAAATTTTGCTAAATTAAATTCTACATCATTGAAAAATTGGTAAGTTATACTGGAACCTAAATAAGTAAATTGGCTAACTTGTTCTTGTGTTTCATCATTTATAATAATTTTTGTTCTTAGGTGATCCGTTCCAACGAAACCAAATACTTTCGTCTTTTTTGTAGCAATTTCCAAATTGTACTTTTTCGATATGTTATATAATAAATAGACTGCCTTTTGTAATTTGTCTTCTGTGTCAGAAATAATAAACTGGTCATCTGCAAATATCAGTGTGTTGAAAATTAACTCTTTAAAATATTTACTAGTTTTTAGTTTCTGTAACCAAATCCTAATAACTTCGTCCAGTTATACTGAATAAAACAGGCGATAGAGGGCATCCTTGTCTCACCTCTTGGGTGAGATATTCCATTACCTGCATTAACTCTTATAATGTTTTCCACATATATTTTCTGAATTATTGCAATTAGATGAGTTGGAATTCCTTTACTTAACATAATAGTCCATAATTTGTCTCTGTCCACAGGGTCAAAGGCTTTTTTTAAATCAATGAACGCAATATATGTGGGGATGTTAAATTCTCTATGTTTTTCAATTATTTTTGAAGCTGAGAATATGCAGTCCATGCAGGATCTGCCTTCCCTAAATCCGTTCTGCTCTTCTAATATTAGGACCTCTGCAATTGTTGTTAATCTCTTTGCAATAATTTTTGAATAGATTTTACCTCCAGTATTTAATACACTAATACCTCTATAGTTATCTGGGTTATTTCTGTCTCCTTTTCTGTGTATTGGTATAACAATGGCTGTCCTCCATTCTTCAGGAACGTCTCCGTAAATCCAGCAAACATTTGGGAAATTCAAAAATTTATGTAAAAAAATTGCATATTCAAATTTGTTAACATAAATGTATAAGCAGGTAATAAAGTTATTGAAATACCGATGGCACAAATGTACTTGTTAGTATCGTTTAGTTTTGCTTTCTTCTGCTTTCTTCCTAAGTACAAATGACTGTACCATCCGGCATCAACCTTAAGCAATTTAGGCCTCCTTTTGCCTCACACGCATGTATTGTTACAGTGTAAAGATAGAAAATCAGTCTGTGACAACTTATATCAAATAAAAATTACAAGAATTTTGATCAAGAATTAATAAAATTCGCAGTGAACTGGAGGGTTATTTTCATTCGAGCAAGCACATTACTTAATTTCTAAGACTCTGCAACGCTTCGAAATCATGCTGGTGGCTGTAGGCCAACATCTTATCCAGACATTCCCTGATATTTTAGACCCTTCACACTACGCTTGGTGTTATGAGAAATTTTATAATATATTTTATAATATATTACAATTTACACTAACGAGTCAGCAGAACATCTCGCAGTGAGTTGAAATGTCCGGGGTTTGATCCACCGTGGCAGCAAGAAATTTATCTTCGCCAAAAGCCATCCAGACCGCCCCTGGGGCGCTCTACCCTACCAACACGTACAGGGGGTCTATTCAGGAGTAAAGCAGCCGAAGCGTTGCACTAAATTTCCACCCCCATCTAGCATCGAGGTTGGGACAGAGTACAGCTATATCTCAACTCCCCTTCCCACGGTGCCTCATAGTGGGTTATAGGTAGAAATTTAACTTCTTACATTTTACAAAGACGTAACTTTGGTTCTCAAATTGTATATTTGTCTGATTCTTTCGTGGCCACTTCTAACAAATGAAATTTTTCAGACTTTACTTCAATTAACCGAACAACCAAAATGACATAAACTTCAAACAGAGGTGAAAATTCCATGTCATTGGCTTAATTATAATGAAAACTAATTCATTCTTGCAAACGATGCAATTGTATAGCACGCCTACAGGTAAAATATTGAATTTTGGAAGGAAATATAGCCCTAGATTATCGTAATGCACGCATAGGCTTCCTCTAACACCTGCAGAAACATCTGGCTTTCATTAAATCTCTTTAAGGATATGGAAATTCCCATACTTCTATACGCTTCTTCTAACTCCTACAGGCGCTACTGAATGAATTTCCCTAAACTATTTAATTACTCGTGGACTCATCTGTTCGTATATTTCCTGTAGTGCTAACAGAAGCAACGTACTCATTTTCACTAACTTGGATATAAACCTCATGTTGTGTAGAGCACCTGAATTAACATTTAGTTACGATACAAACACGTATAGAGCAATAAGTGGACAAAGAACTGTTAAGGTAGGAAATTGAAAGAAGTTTGTCAAAGACTTTGTGAAAAAGTCGTTTACAAATATTTATTAAAACATTTTTGAGTGATTTTAAGGTGAAAGGCACTGAATAATAGCAATAATCTCCCTTTTGCCTATTCATTGTAGGAGATGAAAGCACAAAATAAGAGTATATAGAGTTTGGGATTTTTTGCAATACATGCGAAATTTGGCGTTATTTCAAACACACGAAAGAGTTCATAATGTACTCAGACGACATAATCTGAAACAAGATGTTATTCACAGTCAAAAATAATATACAATAATGATAGATGTAAAACGAAAATCCAGCCATTAATTTTAGGGCCGTAATACTCTTGATTTTACTGTTAATTTGCAACACAATTCGTTTTTGTGTAAAACTGTAAGGAAAGGGAAATATTTCAGGATAACCATTTCAATTAATGCGAACTTCTAATATTTTGCTTGTTTGTAAACTTCCTACATGTCTTGTTTATACACTTTTTTTTAACTCGCATTGAATTTTAACATGAAGGACGGGGAGTTTCATAAAACTGTACGACAGGATTAGTACCAATGTAAAATAAGAACTTTGAACAATGGAGGTATAAATTTTAACTTTTGTGTAGGTCACTGATACATTTATGGAGCTTCGCAGGAAAAAGGACAACATTCGGAACAAAATACTGCCAGGGAATATTTTGTAGTCGTGTCAAAAATACTCTATGTTAAATGCATCCAAGTATGTGAAAGTGACTTTAGTATGCGTCTGTCATAAACATGATTACTATATAGCATTAATATTGCAGAACAAATGTGCAGAAAACGTGCTTGGAGAATACAATTACAAGTTGACACAACAAAAAAAGCTAGTTGCATGCTAAACTGTATGCAACAGTCTGCCTGCTTAGATGCAAAACAAAACAAACAAACAAACAAACCTCCATCAACAACATGTTACGCTCCGTACGGAAAAATGTAATTCCTCTATCGTACCGTGGAAAAGAAAAAACAGAAGAAGAAAGATTTAAATTGGTATTCATGAATAAACGTTTCACATTGGTTTCCTGTCACAACATTTATAATCCCTTCTTATGTGACATTAAGACAAGGAGAAAACACGTTTCCTCAGAGAAATTTTCAAAATTTAATATTTGTAGCTTTCTAAGACTATTCAGAAGTTGTGTATATATACATATATATATATATAATTCAATCCTGTATGATGTCTGAATATGGATATATATTTAAATCTGTGTGTGAACATTCGATGTATTTTTACTATCGTCAAACAGGTTTTCCAGATGTCATTCAAAAAATGAAAACCGCCAGCAGAAAAGTCCTAATAATTTCCTTGCCTTGAAATAATAATACTTTTATCGGCCGATGCCTATGGTTTTGTGATCTAAGGCGTAGGTCTGCAGCCACTTGATTGCTGGGATCCCGGTTTCGAAAATTGCTCAGAGTATGGATGTCTGTCGTGTTTGTAGTGAGTTTTGTAGGTAGCAGCTTCTGCGAAAAGCTATTACTCGCTCGGAGGAGTCCTGTCGGTTGTGTGTCTATTTGTGTGTTATCTAGAAACCTCAAAACAAGGCTGCCTACCCGGTAGCATCAACGAAAACAAATAAATGGTAACACTAATGGTAAAGCAATCCCAGTTCTGACCTGGACAGGAGGGTGAAGCTGCCAGATTTCCAAGCAATCAGCGCAAGAGGGTAGTAAGCTTATCAGACGTAAGCATCGGTCTCCTTAACCCCACCCCCCCCGACCAAGAAATATTCCTTGTTCCCATGTCTGTTAGAGGCTGTGTCGACTCCAGCGCCTAGTGAGGCAGGAAAGATGAAGTAAATGAAAAATTCCACTGACACCATCAGGAATCAAATCCGCGACCTTCCTGCTTATAGCGCACGGCGTACCATCCAATTCTAACAGTAACAGCAATAATACGTAACAACTAAATCCCCAGTTATAACGTGCTACTTTATCACATGCTATGCCAAATATAAAACTAGCACCCAATAAATACAACTGAAATTACGTCAATAAGCACAGACAAGTAACTAAACAGACAATAATGATGTTGGTGGTTATGATGATGATGATGATAATAATAATAATAATAATAATTTGAAACCTTTCGCTAAACAACATGAGCCAATCACAATGGGTTTTGTCCAAAACACAAAACTGTGGGACCCGATCCTTAGCTACAGCCTGCCAAACGAAAACAAGGCGGGTTTACCTTTGTATCAGCAGTATAGGAGTAGTACCAAATAGTATGCCGTATGATGAAGGGGGAAAACTGTAGGCTCTGTAGAGTCATTCTCAGAGAATCGAGTGTTCATGTGGATCTGTGCCTTACAGATTACCGTCAACAGCATTTGGAAGCCCTAACAGCTGATCCTCTACAGCACCCCCCTGTCCCCCCCCCCCCCCACACACACTGATGTTTACAGGATACGTAACAGGAAATACAAGTCGTATGTCAAAACACTGATTCTTAATGTATGAATAAACGCGTAATATTTATGCCATTTTCTGCAAATTATTCGTGATACATTTTGGTGAGTCTCAGAGACCACTTTTCAAGAAAGGATTAAATTATCTACCTTACTGACTGTGTGAAATAATTTATTTGTCGAATATAATTTCAGCATTCCCACGAAGCTGTTAAACCTTAACTTAGCGCGAACTTCAAACTAGGAAGTTCTCAAAAGCAGCCCCGTGCGCAGTAATTTGTACACGATATGAAATATTCATTTAATTTAAATCTGTTGCCTTGTTTGAAGTAGTCTTGCATATGGTGATTAATTAAAGGAAAACAGATCCCGTGGTAGGGGAGAAGAATGTGTGTCTATGTAGCGTATCAAGAACACCAGATTACCTAAGAAAACGTAATGTTCAAAGATACGGTAAGACATTTTGTGTCCACGCTATGAAGGTGTGTGGGGTGGGTAAATCTGTAACTCCATTCATTGTCAACCTCGACACTAGATAAAGGTGATTAGTTAATTTCATGGACCAGCCTCGTGGTCAGAGTCTCTGACTACTAATCATGAGATCCCGGATTCGATTCCCAGCTTTACCGTGGGAATTTTCCCTGAAGGGGAGGATTTCCGCGGTGACAATGGTCTGGGTAGGTTGGTAGAATGTAGGTTTAAGGGCTCTCCTGGTACTACGTGGTCTTATCTCACCACTCACATCATCGGCACAACGTAACTGCGCCTCATGGGCGTCCCAACCTCAGAAGTCGGTTACACTCCTGCCATGCCCAGGAGTACACAAGGACATGTGGTGGCATTGGATTTAAAAAAAAAGTTAATTTCACGTCCCTCCCGAGAAAACGTCCTGTTACTAACTTTGAATATGAAGCTGGTTGGGTCTCAGGGACCGTCGGGATATCCTGGAGAAAACAAAATTGCCTACCGCTGACGGGATCTATCCAAATACTTATACCAATAATTTGCCATATCACGCAACCAAAACGTTTCACTAAGAAAATTGCATTCACAGTTTTTTAACCCTAAGCTGAATTTTCTGTCTAATGCTTTTCTAAGAAGATCGGTTCTATATTTCATTTGATATGACCAAATGTCGCAAATAAATCGTAGCACTTCATATTCGTTAGTTTCCGTGTTTCAGTCTACTTCCAAAGACCTGCCAACCTGATATACAGTACACTTGGTTTTCCATAGTTCCCCAGGTAAATGCTGTTAGAGTAAGAGATTTGTTCAATACACAGCTTACGTGGCATAAAAGTTCGTAAATTCAAAACCTTCTGTTATCGTGGTTATAACAGTAAAACCAGTCACCGAGTGACCACGATATTTCCAGGTCTGAAGCAAAAACCTTGGCGTTTTCAATTTCAAGTAAGATCAAGATTTAGGAACAATCGTGAGGATATGGCTGATAATTCAGAATACAAAATCATGTCGATATTAAAAAGAAAAAGACCTCAGTTTTGGTGAGGAATATGTGGGAAAGAGTGGAACAGCAATAGAATTAAGTACGAAGTGTTAATAGGTCAACAAAAAAGTAAAGAATCCTAAATATAAGAACTGAGCTCTTTTGAGATTTTATCCAGAGTATAATGGTAGGTTCTTACTGACTTTTCGAGATAAAATAGACGTCTTATTATAAAGGGTCAAGCAGTCCAATGCTGCCCTGAAACGTCGGCAAGAAACTGTTGTTACGCTGCGTAAATTCCCGGAAGGAGCTCAGGTCTCTTTGATACAGTGGCAGAAGCCTTATATCACGCAACCCTAAAGTGCGTGTTACAAATTCATTATCTCATTGATTGATTATAATTTAAAATATCTTCTCTCCGTTTATCATTACATGGCAACCCACCGTTCGGGGTCACAGTACACATTTCAGTAAGTACCGTTCAGATCCTGTGGGCCGGGATAGCGCAGTCGGTATAACGACTTGCTGCGGGCTGGACGGCCATGTGATCGAATACCTGTGCGGGCGAGATTTTTGCTCACCCGTCCAGACCGGTCTTGGAGCCCACCCAGCCTCCTACACAATGGGTACTGGGTCTCTTTATCGGGGGTTAAGCGGCGGGGCGTGGTGTTGACCACCCACCCCATTTAGGGACTAAGTTAAAGAAACAGTAAAGCTATATCACTACTCCCCCCTTGGGTCTTCGTGGCCTGTTCTAGGGTGATCTTTACCTTTACATTTACCTTTAATGTTAACATCCAAGAATCAGTCGAAAAACACATAGGCTACTTTAAGGACGTTCTCCTTGGCCGAAGACCGTCGTTGGTGACATAATGCTTCCTATGCATGTGTATTACATGAATACTACTTTGGTGATTCTAAATTATACTGTCTCTTTTCTTTACTTGCGTAAGCTTTCCTTACCAACAAGGCAAACCAATCCCTGTACATGCCGGGGGAGGCGCTGAGGTCCCCAGAAATTTGAGGTTCCCAGAATTCGATACAATCGACATATGAAGGTGGCAAGATTGTCAGCCTTATGCACCGGCCGAATTTACTCCCCAGGAAATATTCCTGGTACTCATTTCTGTTAGAGGATGAATCGACCCCAGTGTCATAATGCGGCCGGAAGCAATACGTCAATAAAAAAAACCCCAATGACACTATCCGGAATCAAACCCGCGACCTTCCGGCTTGTAGAGCAGTGCCTCAATCAACTTCACCACCGGCTCACAGTCTTAAATTTTAAAGCTCAAAAATATTGGCAAGGAAATTGTACATAAGGAAATTAGACCACTACAAATTTTCGTAAACTAGCCACAATGTTTCCTTAAATAATGCAGTTACATTCAAATACTCGTACAAAATAAAAACAGATCGTATTCTTGCCTCTATGTTGCTGAAATAGCCTTCAGAATTATCTGAATATTGGTCGTGATTATGAAAGTGTACGTTTCTGACTGGGGTACTTATGGGTTAATAGAATTCATGGATGTTGCCCAAAATCTTGTGCTGATAATAGTAGTAACAAATATTGGACTGCGTGTGGAGCTATTGGTGGCAAAACCGCCACAAGAAGGAAGATTCCAGTTTCAATTCCCAGTCGTGTCCTTGGGAAATCTTCAAGCGATCTTTTCCTTCTGTCCGCATTCAGTTGTCCTAGAGTTCACTCAACCTCTAAAAGAAATGATTACAAAGGAATTCCCTTGGTTATGAAGCGTGGCCGGCTCGTCAACATGACAACTCTACCGTCCTAATTGTACTGAATTTCAAACTAAGGATGGAAGCCCGACATTTCTTCCCCCTCTGAGTCGTCATGACTTGTTATGGGCAAGGGTTTTCTTTAAAAACCTACCTTTCCTAAAAGAATGGCTCCAGATCCCACGCTACAACTACAGTTACCACTTCATCTATTGTCAAAAAAATTGTCCGTTCATATGTAACATGGCCGTGTATTCAAAACCAGAACAACATTGCACACAGCCAAAATGTTTGTATCCTTTATGGCAAAGATAAATGCCAATCAATCCCCGTACAATTCACAAAGGTACATGAGGAAGTGAAGTTAAAACTTGAATCATTCTTATCCTCGTCACAAGAAGGAAGTAAGCGTTCAGCTTTACGGCCCGACCGCTTTAACACTGGGCAAAGAGCCCCAGTATCTATATTTAAGTTAAGCCCCAGAGATTATCTGGATGTTTTGGCTAAGGGAAAAATTTCTTACCTCCGCCAAGAATCGAAATATGGTACTTCGGATGTCAAGTCCGTAGCCTAGTGATTGTACTGACTACGTATATTTAAGTAACAAGATTTAAAATATTTTGCCATGAATAATATCCAACGAAATATTCTCTCGTCATGCTGCAAAACTTTTGAAATAGAAGCCAAGGTGGGGAAAAGAAACGTATCAAATAACTTTATAAGGTGTGTGCGCTTTTTCACCCTCTCGCTAAACAGAAATACGCTTTTGCAGTATTCGATTAAAGTGGTCGTAAATCTCCTGACAGGAATCCGTGCTTTAATTAAATTCCAATTCCAGTATATGTGTCTGCCTGCGATGAAATATCGTACACCCACGTACCTGAGATCCTGCACTCCTTATGAGGGTAATTTCTCAGCGTAAATGGCGTATATACGTGTATGTCTTTACAGAGCGAGTTCAAAGTTTCAAATTAGAAACATCTTGTTTCCTGTCCCTCTATTTATCTCGAACGATACTGTCTCCTATGTGTCACATTCACTTCCGTGTTCCAGAACAAGCGGCTGCTGCTGCTGCAGCTACAGTGCCACAAACTTACGGATCAATTGGGCTGTCCTTACAGAAGTCTGAGTATTTCCACAGTAGTATCATGAAGTTCACAAGTCCTTGTCCCCTTGTGTCGTATTGAGAATATGCCCTCATTTATATTCCCAAGTCCCTCAGCCAAATTTCGTAACCATTGTATTCCGGAATAAATCTCTGCTTAGAGATTCACCGCTGAGTCTGAGCTTCTCTGTAGTTTTCCTCAGCCACTCTAAGAAAATGTAGGATTAGAGCCATAAATGGAGTCGACGGCTTCCTCCAAGATTTCTTCAAGTTCAGGTCTCACTCATCTTAAAATAATCATGTCATTGAGTGTTTTAACCTGTACATTTGAAGAAATGCTATATGCAACATAAACCTACTAGGAAAAGAGACTTAGATGGTACGAGAAAAAGATTGGAAGATAAATTTTGACGTTTTGCTGACCGTGCATCTCAGTATATTTATTTCAATACTGAGATAATTTGGAAGATAAGTTGTATGTGTAACTGCATTAGCTCATTATGCATGATAGAATAAAAAAAACACCAAATAACGTAAACCAAAATGAAGGACATCTTTGAAAACGGGAAAAATGTTTCTGTGTAGCCGTGTGTTTAGAAGTTTACAATCTACAGTAGTTATCGTTTTATTTCAGATCCAGAGACACGTTTTCGCCATTTAATATGTGACTTGCTAATTAGGTTTCTTGAAGAAATGGTGCATTAAACGTATTACTACTGATATTACTGGAGACAGTTATTTTAAAAACAAGTTATTCTTCAAAGAAAGATGTAAAATAGACTACTGTAACGCAGAGTTAGGTTCAGGTAGTTGCTGTTTTAGAGATTTCTCAGTGATAAGTGCACGTAACGTAACTTAACTGTCTATTTAATCTTGCACGTGTTCTTTGCATGAAGTGCATTAAATGAAGCATGACTGGACTGTCATAATTACCGTACCTATAACACTTCCATAACATCGCTTGAAATTAGTTAGAACTAAAAGAACAGTATTCCGAAAATAATTTTTTCTATTTAAGTAAAATGTTACTGTAGACTACTTGGATTTTAAACATAAAGTAATGTAGGTAGGTTTACACCCATTTTATAGACCACGCAGGCCCTTAGGGTGAGTGGAGGTGTAGCTCTATTCTTTTCTAGGAACTTCGGCACTAGATGGGGGTGAGAGGTTAGCCCCACGTCCGGCCGCCTCTACCCCCGGGAAAGACCCGTTACCCATCGTACAGGAGGCTGGGTGGGCCCTAGGGCCGGTCTGGAAGGGCGGAAAATCTCGTCCCCACCGGGATTCGATCCCGGACCGTCCAGCCCGTAGTCAGTCGCTATACCGACTGAGCTACCCGGCCTACCATAAAGTAATGTACTTTCTAAAAATCATTAAACAGTAAGAAATACATGCAATATACATCCAAAATATGAACTATGTTATAACTTGCGAGAATAATAGAGTAATTTTCAATTGAAGAGAATACTGAGGAAAACTTTTAGCCAAAAACTGAGAAAATAATATATGATAAGAGAAAATTACATGCTAAGAACTTTCAAAATATCTTATCTTTACCATAAATTATCTGGGTTGTAAAATCAAAAAGGATGATATGAAATTTATCAAAGGAGATAAATATTTATTTCAAAATTCTAGTGGAGATTCTGAAGGAAAGACACCGCGTGGGAGAAAAATTTGTAGGTGTAATCAGGCACTGAAAATACGAATTGGCGAATGTAGGAACGCGTTGGTTTCGACTGTGTGAAGGAAGGCAGTTTTGTGCGTAATATAAGGCTTAGATTTATATCGGGGGTTAGTCGGACATATGTGGACATCCTAAGGAGGAAGCCTGCCGCATGGCACTTTTGTTGCGCATATTCTCCTTCATATTTTCATATTTTCCAGTGCACTGTGCCATAGAAATGTGAAATATGCACATCTCACAATATTCCAAAACGCCTCGCTACTGTTTCTGCTCCGACAGGTACGTATTCGGGAAGATCCAGTTTTAAAATTCCGATGCGAATCCGGTTACCCTTCCTTGCAATTTTTTTTTTCCAGTTTAATGCAACTTCTCAGTACAAATATTGCATCAAAACTCTCAAAAAATTAACTTCGTGCTGTTAATTTCTCCCCAAGGCTGTCACAAATATTCCGTTATTGCACAACTTATGCGTGTAAAATGCGTTGCTAAAAACTTTCTTAGATAAAAGTGCATGATTTTCGTTGTTACACCGTGCATGTTGTTGAGTTACTCAATTGTTATACCAACCACTGCACACATATATATAAAATTTATAAAATTATACACATTAAAACGCCCCGACATGTTTCGGTCCTAGGACCATCATCAGGGAGCCATATGGTCCTTGTTAAAGTCACACTATAAAAAGTCACATTATTTTCGCTGTACTAGTTGGGTATTGTGGCAGCATGCCGTGTTGTGTAATGTTATGTTGCGAAGATTGCCCTGCTACGGATGTGCATTCTGTGCTTCGTTGCGTGATACACATTACACATTACACAACACGGCATGTTGCCACAATACCCAACCGGCACAGCGAAATTAAAGTGTGACTTTAGCAAGGACGATATGGCTCCCTGATGATGGTCCTAGGACCGAAACATGTGGAGCGTTTTAATCTTTTAATGTGCAAAATTTTATAAATTTTATATATGTGCAGTAGTTAGTATAGTAATTGAGTAAAAGTGCATGAGTTTGGAGCGGAAATTTTCACTGCTAGTCACAAACCCTCGGAAGGGGAACTTTCTGCTTTATATAATTAATAACCGACGTATTAAGATACGGTTAAATTGGGACCGTGTAAAGCAGTCGGAGTGTAAACCTGACCACTCAGCAAAGGTTAAAAATGACTGGATCTGTACCAGATTTGAGTAGTCGGTACAGCGACCATGTTACCGGCTGGACAGTCGAATCTCCGTGGGGTCAACAGATTTTTCTCTTCTTCAGAATGTCCATACCGTTTGTGGTGCACACTCAGCCTCCAATTCAATGTGTGCTGGGATTCATTCCTGGGACTTAAGTGGCCGAGTTGTGAGGTTAAACCCTCGATTCCATCTCGTGCTGAGGTTAGGAATGAGTGCAGCTATACGTCAACTCCCCATATTTGCCTTCATGGCTAAGACAGGAGAAGACTGTACCTTTTGGTTTCTATAATTGTGCATCAGCATAGGCATTCATTACACACACAGGGATATATTAACCTTAATCTGGGAGTTTTAAATTATTTCTAAATAATATTTTTCTCCGCAGAACATATTTTTATTCCAGTTCAAATTACTTGTAATTTTAATGACATTGTGTGGAATAAAGATAATTTTGATAGCTAAATTCGTATTTCCTGCATAAAGTCTGAAATGTTTGCAAACCTCAGATGACATCCGTACATTTAAATAAAGATTATTCTTCACAACAAATTCAAACTGAAAGGAAATATGGCTGAATGTAGAAATATTAATTTACAGAAGAAATACGTAACTTTTGAAATGTATACCAAAACTGGCTTATTGTATTGAAAACTGAAAAAATAGAGTTTTCAGTATTGTATCACATTCCGCTTCAAATGAAACACGCAGAAACATGAAGCAAAGGAACACCTATGGCATAAAAGAGTCCTGTGTTATTTTTGTTAGCCTCCAGCTGTCCTTTTTAAAAATTACAAAAAAAAATCCTTTCATATTTCGCAGTACGCTAATTTGAAATAGGACTAAAACAGTCTTCAGTATGCTGCAGCCACATACGTGTATCGCAATCAGAACTGGATAACGTATCTTGCGTCTATGCCCTAATGTTGAGGTTTTGTCGGTGTTTTTCATTTCATATGCCCCAAAAAAATAGTGAAATTGTGCAAAAAAATTATATTTCGTGACATTTTCATTAAAAGTAACAAGAACAGGTTCTGTCAAATCTTCGTTCTTCCGGAAAATTACGCAGCATAGATAGCTAGTTAGTTACCGACGTTTCGGGACAAGATTTCCCTCCCATGTTCAAGGGTCAAGCAGTTCTCCTTGGACTGCTTCGCCCTTGAAGGTGGAACCGATAAGTTGCCCCAAAAAGACGGTATCTAATGACGTATCTACGCTGCTTAACATCCCAGAAGAACGAAGATCTCATTTACACGGAGGCGGAAGCCTGAAATCACGGTAGAGGCTTTGCAAATCCGCGCAAATTTCCCCCGTGCGGACATAATTTCTAGTTCTCAAACATGAGAGCAGTCCCGTCCGGATTAATGCTACGTTCTTCGTGTGTCAAAAAATATTCTCTTCTAACACCGTGTAATAATTTTGTCATGATTGTCAATATGTAACAAAGCTAAAAATATTTAAACTTTTGTCATTAAACTCGGAACTGTAGACTTAAAATAAATTATGTTGTGAAGAGTTGATACTAGTTGCTTTGGGTCATTTAAGGGCAATTTTACTAACAGCTTACTGGGACTAAATGCGCCACTTTCGATAGTCAGACGTGTTTGGTAAAATTTTGTACCCTGCAATAACATTAACGCGACCGTAACATTAGCATTACGACGTATGCATTTTGCTAACGTCATTCCGTTTTACATGCCAATTTATTATGGCGCCCGTTTGAAACCTTAGGCAGTAGGCTGTATAGTACAGTTACATCTTTCTTTCGGTCTAACATAAATAGAAAGGTTTTGATGAAAATCACTTTACTCTAACATTATAGCAGTTCTTGAGCAACAGCATTCCTTTGTCTGAATGAATCAACTGTCCAACCCACAAAAAAACACAACACACTAACCTTTGCCCTTTCAAGATTTGTTCTTCGCCGCTACACGTTTCGGTCAATCATTGTACAGTGTGCAGGCAGGACAACATGCAAGCATAAAATGCTATGGACGAGGCCTCATATTTACAACCGATCTATTAAGATGCTTATGTTTATTGAGCCGTGCATCATTGTGATAGTTGAAGAATAAAAGACCAACTTGATGTCACTTGCTATTTTATTTCACTTCTTATGTGCTCAACATGTTTCGGACATTAATATATCCATCACCAGGAGCTTGCGACTATTCTGCTGAATTGCCACATTGGTCGTATTGTTCTTGGTTCGATGTGTGTTGGAGATTCGGTGTGGTTGGGTTGGAGTGGTATCCGTGTTGCAGGCTGAAGCACAACAACAGTTGTGAAATAAAATAGCAAGTGATATCAAGTTGGTCTTTTATTCTTCAGTTAGTAAGATGCATTAATATGACACCGAAAATAGTAATAAAAAATAAAATGTATAATGTATAATAACCCTTTTTCCATAAAACCCTTGCTAAAATCCAAGTGCCGTGAAACAGATGTTAAAGAGATCTGTATATATACTGTTGGAACATGAACACACATCCGGCATAGATGGAATAACTTTATATCCGTACGGTGAGGTGCACCTGGTGTCGGAATTTTCTGTCGTAAGCTGTGTTTACTTAAGTCGTAAATATCCAAATTATCGTTCGTCCTAAGCTGCAGGTAGAAGAACAGAAAATTGACTGCGTGGGATTAATTATGTCAACATTGCAAAACGTTACAATATGCGCCATATTCCGCGCATTAATTTAATTTATACAATTATAAACAACTAACAATTGCACTTTCATTTGATGATGTATTGTTATTTATAATATGTTCACCAGCATGTTTTGGGCCAGTAGTCCGGCCATCTTCAGGGTGATGATAGAAGAACACAACTGTGGTTAAACATGTCACCATCACTACATAATATTAAAAAAAATAATATACCATAAAAGTGGCAAACTCTTATCTTATATTATTTTGCATTGTTATTCAAATTAAAATTTTAAACGCAATTATGTACTTTTAATATTACATATTGATGTTGACGTATTTAGCTGCAATTTTATTCTCGTATCATCAATCTGCAGATAAGAGGACTACAGGTCGAAACATGTTGGGGAACACATTATATATAAAAATACATAATCAAATTAAATTTAATTTTTCAGTTGTTTATACATTTGAGAAAAAGCATAATGTGTTTTGTTTCTGTAATACCAATTGTAATGCACGAATAAACGATATGTTCTTCACCACAGTACCGGGTGTTTTGCGCGTGAGGTGATAGGGTGGAATAAATCTGAAAGTGCAAAGGTTAGAGTGTTGTGCTTTGTTTGGACTGGACTGTCGATGACTATAGCAGTTTTTCGCATATTTCTGTTATTACTCACTTGCGAGACAAAGTCTTGAATTTTTTTACCGTGGCGCAGCAGCCCCTAGTGAGACAAGGCCTCCTCAGTATCGAGGATTCACTATCACACACACTTAGACACACCACACTTAGACACACCACACTTAGACACACCACAATTAGACACACTACACTCGGTACGATTCCTCCGGACAATTGGTCAGCCCGAAGCAGAGACCGCTACCTGACAACACACAACACTTCGCAAGACATACATTCTTGTTCCCAGCGGGATTCGAACCCACTATTCCAGGAAGCGAGTGGCCGCAAACCCACGCCTACAACAGAGCAGCCACTGGGATCGGCCAAAATCTTGAATTAATCATATGAAATCTAGAGTTTACGAGGTGTACCACCAGGTTCATCACAAACTCTCTTCAATTTATCCACGTATTGAAGTACTCTGCTAGATTTGCACAAAGAACAGCTGTTCGATTCGCTAGGCAATATTCACCGACAGGTCTTTCTAAAGGAAGCATATTGTGTATGACGTATGAGCTGAATCTTTACATATAATGTGGAATCTCTTCAGTCTTAGAAGCGTTCTCATACTTTGTGCAAAAAATGTACTGACTTAAAACCGATCAATATTCCTAAATACCTGTAAAAACGGGCTTCTCTAACCTCACTGCCAAAATTTTTAACACACAAATCTCAGCAGCTCAATTTACAAAAAATTATATTCTCTCCTACATACGTACAGGACACACGTCTACTTTTAACAACAGTTACGCTCACTGCTACCCCAAAGGATTTATATATCAAATTTACTTTTAAGTGTCTTTCTGCTCTATATTTTATTGTGTACATAGTTTCTGACCACGAAATCAAATGCCAATTAGTTGTCTTGTTGTATCGAACACACTCCTCTACCTACAAGCCTGCTTATACCGATGCATGTAAAACGTACTATACCATAATTGTTTTTACGAACGTCTTCCTGAAAATGAAATCTCAAATTCGAATCATGTAGAAGGCATCAAAAAATTAAAAAATAAAATATTAATTTTGAAAATGTGCATTTTATTGCTTTATATTGCATATTTATATTAAAATGCATGGTGCAAAAACATAAAATTTGTTTTTCTGTGCTGTATTCTGTGATTGGTGACGACATGTTGCACAGCGTAGCAGTAATATCATTATTCAAAACGCCATAAAGACACCAAAGGAAAACCGAAGAGAAACCACTAATTAGGTTGATGATATTACTATCGTTTTCTAATTCCAACTGCTTATTCTGACAGTCAACTGTTATAACCACGATTAAAGATATACGTCACAACACATTTCATTCATCATTCACATTTCTGCTCACTTCACGCCATGATTAGGTTTGTTAGAGCATAACGCTGGTGCATTCTCTGATGCCTTAAAGAAATTAAATGACTTATCTTTCCCTACTCTATATATTGCTTCATTGGAGGAATGATATAAATACTTTTATTCATAGAATGGTGAAAATAATTTATTTAGTCTCCAAGAAAGCATAGCGGAATAGTGACTAGGCTACAGACAGGAAGTTTCCGGTTTTGAATTCCGGCAGAAACAAGAATTTTTTTGTCATCCAGAATGTCCATACCGGGTCTACGTCCCACCCAGCCTCCTATTAAGTAGGTAGAGGGCCTCGTTCCCCTAGGGTAAGAGTGCTGGGGCTTAGAGCTGTCGACTTACATCCATCTAGCGCCAAGGTTATGAAGACGGTACAACCACTACCCGTGTGTGGATTTAGAACAAACCCTGAATTTTAACATTTTTACTTTTACCTTCGAAATTGAATTATTTTGAGTCACACGTGGCTTCCGTGATTACGACAGAGTTTAGTCTGAATTTTGGGCACAATCTGGTTTCCACGGTTACCGGGTTGCGGAAGATAGGTTTATTTGAAGGGTCTTTTTTTACGACAGAGGAGGGTTTATGGGTTTATTTATTCTTAACCTCATGTTACTTACTTACTTACTTACTTGCTTACTTACTTACTTACTTACTCCTTGGTGCAGAGTCCTTCTTGAGAAGCTAACTGGTTTGCAGCTAGTCAAGAAATTCCCCGCATTTCACGGAACCCGAAGGTTCATTACCGCACTCACAAG
>Ga0123354_10006228_pt1 | contig 17661 bp, 7 predicted proteins | sample TergutLab28metaG_2_FD_97872 | JGI IMG/M metagenome (GOLD analysis project Ga0123354, IMG submission 97872) | Labiotermes labralis P4 segment gut microbial communities from Petit-Saut dam, French Guiana - Lab288 P4 | ecosystem: Host-associated > Arthropoda: Insects > Digestive system > Gut ...
CGTTGTCCGTAAGCGTATAAATCGTTTCTTTGTCCATCGACGACTGTAAACTTGAACCGGCGCCTTTGGGCGGAGTAATCGACAAAGAAGCCAATTTTTGCTTCAGGGCAGCTTCCGCAGTTTTATCTTCTAACAAAGCTTTATCATGAATGGCAGGAAGAAGATAATCCCAAACCAGACCGAGCGCTTTCTGCATATTTTTTATATCTCCCTGGATAGCAATTACAGCATCCCGGTCGGGCATTACGACAATAAATTGACCATACGCGCCGTCAGCCCGGAAAGCATTGTGCGTGCAACGCCAAATCTGATAACAATAGCCTTGCGCCCAATCGTCTTTTGCTCTTTCTTCGGCGGAAATGTCCGGTTTTTGAATAATTTTCGCCGTAGTAGCTTCTTCAATCCACGATTCGGGCAAGATTTGTCTGCCGTTCCATTTTCCTTTTTGCAGGTAAAGCTGTCCGAGTTTTGCCATATCTTCGGTATGCACACGCAATCCCCAACCGCCGGTATTGATGCCTTCGGGCGAAATTTCCCAATCGACGTCCCTGATTGCCAAAGGTTCAAACAAACGGGGATAAAGGTAATCAAATGTCCGTTTTCCTGTGACTTTCTGAATAATAGCCGATAACATATAGGTAGCCATCGAGTTGTACAGGAATTTTGTACCCGGTTCGTCTACCACCGGAGTAGCTAAAAAATGTTTTACCCATTGATCGCCTTTGGAAATATCGGTTGGTTCGCGACTTTGTCCGGCAGCCATCGAAAGCAGGTTTTTAACGCTCATCCGAGCCAGATAGGGTGAAACAGTGTCGGGCAACAAATCAGGGAAAAAGGAAATCACTTTGTCGTCGACACTTAACAACTTTTCGCTTACTGCAAAACCGATAGCTGTTGAAGTAAACGTTTTACTTGCCGAATAAACGGTTTGCTTCAATTCCTTCCGGTAAGGATTCCACCACCCTTCAGCAATTACCTTTCCATGACGGAGGAATATAAAACTATGCCATTCCTCGCCTGTCTGTTCAACGGCGTCGATAAAATTGAGAATCCCCTGCGAAGAAACGCCCTCTTTTTCGGGAGCGCTCCGTTGTAATGAACCTACATTCTTATTACAGGCGCAAAGCATCAAAGAAAGAGCTAATAGCGCGCCAATTTGTTTTTTCATCTGTAACATTGCATTATAAAAAATTTAATTATTCTCCAACCAATCCTATTATTTCATTTTCCAATGGAAATCTCTATGTTTTGCCTGCCGGTTTCAAAGTAAACGTAATCCGCATCCATTTGAACAAACCGGATATCCTTTTTCATTCCATTTAATTGGTCAAAAGTATATTTTTTATTTTCAATTTCCAAATAAGAAGCGCCGGCAATTTTAGGTACAGCTATGGTATAAACGGCATCCAATGTGGTTTGAACCTGCATGCTGAAAGAATTTTCCGTCTTGTTGAGTTCCACCCCGATTGTTTTGTCGCCTGCCGGAACGGTACATTTTACCCATTGCAAATTTCCCAATTGCGGTTTGATTATGAATGTTTTCCAACCGGCTTTAACAGGAGTCACTCCGGCTACATATTGCGAAAGGAGTATCAATGGTCCGCCAGCCCAGCCGTGGTTAATACTTCCGCCGCCGGCGCCGCCTATTTGCCAGTCTTCCCAAAGAGTAGTGAATGGATGTTCCACCATGTTGCGGTAACGGTTTTTCATCCGTTTCAGTCCTTCTTCAGCATCATTCTGCACAAAATAAGATTCCAGGATGTACTTTTCCATATAAGGACCGGCATTGGCATATCCGTTCAGGAAATGTCGAATCGAACTCCATTTTTCATCATCTGCAAATCCTGCCAATACTGCCAATCCATTGGCGCGGTCGTCTGTATTTCCATTGTAATCAGGACTTTGATATTCATGTCCGTTCCACAAATAGCGATTCACCGCCTGTTTTATCGTTTCCAATGTTTGCCGGTAAGATTTGGCATCCTCATCATAACCAAGTAAGGACGCCATGTTTGCAGCGCTTTCCAGCGCCATGCCATACCACGAATTTTCCAATACGGCGACATCCAAATTATTTCCCCAATCATACCAATCCCAATCTCCAGTCCTGTGATTGACCAAGCCTTTTTCGTTCAAAGACCAGAGCGACAAGTATTTTTTGACATGCGGATATACATAGTTTATAAGCGTTGTATCGCCTGAATAGAGATAATAACGCCAAAATCCGTATTTTCCAATGGAAGCCAACATTTGAGCCGGCAATTCCTTTTCGTATATTCCCGGAACAGGAGAATGCAGCACTCCATCTATTCTTTGCCAGTCGACAAGATTACGGATGGCTTTGTCAATCAGTTTATATCCGTTGGAATCACAACTGTAAAGTATTTCTCCCAACACAATGACAGCATCGCCCCACCATTGCGAACGCTCCCTGTCTGGGTCCTGTATGGCGTCGCGCATGTTTATGTTCATTGTATTAAGCGCCTTAATCCATAATTTATTATAAAATTCGTCGTTGCACTCAAATTTTCCTGTGTGTTCCGTCGGGAAACGAGTTTCCCTGTAACCTGCCGATAACAATTCCACTCCTTCGGGCAAGGTATAAAGGATATAATGTCCATTGACATAATTGAATGCCTCGAACTCCTGTTCGCCTTCTTTTGTGACGTATTCGGCGCGGACGTTGTATTCGCTGCCGCCTTTATAGTTGTCGCTCCGGATATCAATCAACAAACCTGCCGGCGCTTTTACTTTAAGAAATGGCGTTACGGAAATATTATGCGGCAGTTCTCCTTTAATAATTAAGCTATCGCCCGATTGTTCTTTTTTGACGGATACATAATCAATAATCCCCGAATCATACCAATTGGGGAATGGGCGCTCTTGCAATAGATTCCAGGGCGCACAGGGATAAATACCCGATACTTGGGCATTATCCCAAGCCGTATCATCATAGCCGGGCTTTTCCCATCCGGGAATATCTTGCCGGGCGTCGAAATGAATGTTAAATTCCGGCAGTCTGCCATTCGGATAAGGAGGCGCTGATTCCCCATAAGCAGGATGAATCTTCACCTTCCATGTCTCGTCGGAACCGATTTTTTTCTTACCGGATACGAGTAGAGCCAATAATCCGGGAACTCCGCTGCTTTTGTGGCAAAATCCGTCTCTTCCCCAATACCATACTAAGATAGCAATGGTATTCTTTCCTTTTTTCAAATAAGGAGTAATATCGACAGGATCATAGTAGGTATCATTGGGATTAGGTCCGCGTTTAAGCTCCCCTTCAAAAACCGCCAAATTCCCGTTTACCCACAACCAGTATTTTGAATCGACGGCAATATAGAGTTTCGCAGCAGAAGATTCTTTTGTATTCAAGTCAAAACTTTTCCGGAAACAAATCCATTGATTCGCAGCAAATTGAGTTTTGTTTATTGAAATCCACTTGGAGCCTTCAAAGTTTATGCCCCAGCTATTGTCGCAGGTAGAAATAAATAAGATAAACAGCCAAAAAACAACAATATATGAATATTTTTTATTCATAAGATAAACAGGATCCCTACAACTTCAATTTTATGAATTTATTTTCAAAAGGAGCGAAATCAGTTTCTTTCAATCCGTTTTGCAGCGGTTCCTCCAAAGCGTTGACAATTGAAAATTCCACCGTTTTCCCGGAGCTGTCAAATATTTGAAAAGGAGTCGATTTTCCATCCAATTCCCTTACATTGATAAGAATATAACCTTTATCAATCGAAGGCGTCGCCGAGGTCATTAACAGATTATCTTTGCCAAAACTAAAAGAGGAATAACTCGCCGGAAAGTTATTGTCTTTGCCTTTGGGCATCACCCTTGCGTAGACAGGAATGCGCGAGTTCCAACCGAAACGGGTTGCAAAAGTATTGGAAGTATCGCTGTCCGACGTCAGGTAATAACTCCACTTCAATTCGCCATCCTGGGAAGCGCGGAAATTGGTAGTCCAGTAATTGTTGGTTACCCACGAGTAAACGTGCGGAACATCGTAGGTTTTCTTACGCTGGTACATTCCCGTCCGTATTCCGCCCAATTGAAACAAGGGAATCAGGTTGCTGCCGACAACGAATTGCGCTTTGCTATTACGGGCTGAGACAAAATTCTGAACCGTATTCCAATCCGAAGCGGTTGCTTCGAGTTGATTTTCACCGGAACTGACTACTCCTCCCTGCACGTCGAAATACAGTTTGGCATCGTCTAACTTGAAAGGAAAAGCGACATAAGTACCATCGGGGGCGGTGATAGGTAATTTCCGGGCATCATAATTCAGTTCTATCCTTTTTTCGTTATGAAACAGGCGTATTTCTATTTTTACGCCGGTTTTTTCTTCGCAACATCCCGATTTACCATCTATCCATACGCTTTGGTAAATCGAACCGTTTACACCGGCGCTGACATGAACGTCCGATAATCCGGTACGGTCATAGTCGGTCAATTTATAATGAGACAGCTGCGATCTGTTGCCTTTTAATGTTTCATACACAAAAGCGCCCAATTGCCAGGGCGATTTCGGATCCACCATTTCCAGCTGCAATTTTTTATCGAAAAGACTTTTGACGCCGCCTGTCGACGAATCAAAAACGATTTTGTAATAATCATTCTCAAAGGTATTGTTATCCAAAGATGTACGCGGCAATTCCTGTCTGTCGTCCTTTCCGGTGATGATACGGCAGGTCTTGTAGCCCATTGGCGGGATGTTTTCGACATACACGACATAATAAGTACCTTCCGTGCGCGAACGCAACGGTTGCGCTTTCACTTCCTTACCGGTTTCGTCCACTATTTTGAACGACCTGTTTTGCGGGATGATTTCATGATCGATATATACTTCCACAATGCCCGAACGAGTCCAGTTCAAGGTATTGTAAAAAGTAACGGTAGGATATTCGCCGCGGGATATGTCGGGTTGCAGCAACCCAATGGATGTTTCATACATGAGTTGTGCGTTTTTCAAAGCGTCCCATACAAACGAGGATTTTTCAGCCCACTGTACTTCGGAGTTTTCACAAGTGGGATCGCTGATACTTTCGGCAGCCCCATACGTATGTTCGTCATAAAACAACAGGTTTTCATGAATGCGCCTGATTTCATCAGGAACCTGCGACGGTATCGCTTTATCTTTCAACACTGCCATCGAAAGCATTCCCTGTATGGCGGTCATATCGGATTGCGTTTTTCTTGCGGCTGCCGTCTCGCGGGCTGCCGAACCGAATCCATCCGTCCACCAATCGGGATAAGCATCGCGATATACCGGCAGTTGATCGGCATATTTCCCTGTGATATAATCCATAAATTCACGAAAAATAGCATTTCTGAGTCTGGGCGTTGCATATTTATTGTTCCAGTCGCGGATTAGATCGCATTCGTGCATGGAAGGAGGCGAATTATCGGTGTGATATCCTGAATATTGAACCGAAACGGCGTCAAACGGATAGCCTTTATTTTCAATATCCTTGATGTAACGGAAAACAGCGGGCGCCATCGCTTCATAACCGACTTTGGCAATGCCCCAAAAGTTGCCCGTATGATAATGGTCGGAACGGTAGGAATAAACCTGTTTGCCCGACGGCGATTCCCATTTATAAACCGTAGGACGGTCGAACGGAATAAGCGCGCGGTCGGCATTTTCGCCCATTGTAAAATATTTGATGCCAAGGTCGGGCATATAGTCGGCAAGGCACCATGCAATGCCGTTCACATCGTTTTGCATGGCTGTGGTTACGGGGATTCCCAATTTTTTAAATGCCCGGATGGGTTCAAGGAATGTTTTCAATGTGTTTTCATCAGCCATTTCAGACATATTGAAAAACATGCCTGTGACCTCTATCCTACCCTCTTTGACGTATTTCAAAAATTTATCGACTTGTTCTTTCGGACGATTTTGCAGGTATTCTTTCACCGCCCATGCCGCCTCGCAGGTCCAGCGGAATTTCGCATCGTCGGGATAATTATCCGTCAATTCGCAATATTCGATAGCGTCGTCGATATACCGGATATGTTCGGCAAGTATTTCCGTTTGAGGTCTCGTATAACCGATGTCGGTATGAATGTGCTGCACGAGATATATCGTCCGGTTTTTCACCGGAAATGCTTTTACCGTAGTCTGTTTCAGTATGTTGGATTTCACAGATAACGCAATGGCGACATCCGTTTCTTTCTTTACTTCAGGAATGCCGATTTCGATGGAATTGATCCCTGGATTGAGCTGTATCTTTTTCAAATTTTTCCCGTCGATCAGAACATCTACCGGTTGCGCTTTCTCAAAATTTGCAACTTGAAGGATTACAGGTTGAAGCAATTCTTTGTTTTTGCCATACATAAGCGCCGGTTGAACTTCTGCTGAAAGGATACTGATTTCCTCAACTGTTTTATCCGGTTGCAGCGGATACGCCGTTGACAGGCTGAGATTGTCAAACACAACCCAACTACTTGTTTTTGACGCAATTGAAATGGTATTAGTCCCATTTTTAAGAACATTATCCGGAATATCGATCACCATAGAAAGATTTGCAGGATTCGCTTTTCGATTGCTGAAATAGTTTTGATCTTTTCCGGCAGGCGCCTGCATTTCCCGTTTATAATTATTAACGTTAATTTCCAAGACAGGAGGAGAAATATGCGTTTCCACAAAATTCAACTCCAACCGCGCAGAACAAGGAGAAGTAATATTCTTGACGCCAAAACGGATGATGATTTGTTTGGAAGCGTTTCCCGCCCAACTGTCCGACGGTCCGGGCAAGACAAACGGAAAATCCGTTTCCGGCTTGCTTTTCCCAATATCATATATCACGGCATTATTCCCGAATTTTTTAGAATATTGCTCAAAGTTATAAGGTCCTAAAGCAAACTCGGCGGCGCTTTTGTCTTTCTTTCCGATTTGCCACAAAACAGGCATCGTTTGTGAAGATATAGTTCCTGTTATCCAAAGGGATGCAGCAAACAATAATAATACTTTTTTCATGATGTTAATTTATTTTCAGATATTATCAATAACAGATCCAAAGATTTCCACATTACAAGCTTGGATTATTCCGCCTTTACCTGCATTCGTCCTATCAATTTGTACATAACGGGCTGACACGGGCGCAATATCCCGATCCGTTACATTGAAAGCATTTCCAATTTGCTTACCCACAGTAATCCATTTTTTCCCATCCAAACTGACTTTGACCGTAAAATCTTTTATGTCGTAAGATGGATTATTCGTCTGCCGAACAACATACCGGCTAATCTTGTACACTTTCCGGAAATCATATCGAATCCATTTCTTATCGTTGGATGTCGTCTGCATATCGGCAGAAAGCATTAGATTGAAATCCATGTGATTGGCTTCGTTATACAATGCGAAAAAATGATCGCCCCTACAAAATACGATATTATCCGGCGATAATTTTTCCAACTTTTCTTTCAAAACAAGAAGACTGTCAGGTCCCATTCTCCAGGAAACGCCTTGAGCGGTTAAAAAAACCGGATGCGACCCGTCGAAGTTTGCAATGGTATCGCGGTTCATATTGACGAAAACATCCGTTGAACCGGCATAACATGGATAATTAGGTAAAAACGCCAATTTGTTCTGTTTGATATAAGCGGGAATTTTATGGGGTTGCTTTTGCCAATCCTGTTGGGTAGCTCCATAGAGGTAGCGGCAATAAGTAGCATACGAATCCATTTGGTTTTCATTGATCTGATCCCAAATGGTAATTATACGCAATCCGCTTTTTTCGAGATAGTTTTGCGTTAACCTGACATACCGGTCGAATGATTCTCCTCCCGTATTGTTCCATTTATGATTAAAAGCATCGTAAAGTAATGTATATCCTAATCCCGAAGGTCCTGAAACTATAACGTCATTCGGCGTAGCCGTCCTGTAAAAATAATTCAACAGCTGGGGTCCCAGATCGACCAATCCGGGACTAACCGTCCAATTAATCGGAATTTTTCCGCGACTTTTGTTTTTCCATAATTCCGGCAACGCATGCTGGCAATATTGAATATTATCGCCATCGCTCAGGAAAACAGTAACGTAGATTTTATTTTCCAATTGCGGTTTCTTAGGAATTACCGGTAATTGTATGACATGATTCATTCCGGCATATACCGTTGCATTTTCGTAGTAATCGGCGGCAATCGTCGGTATTCCGTACTCGGTTCCGATGCCGACGCCTGAACGTTCTTCAGGCCACCATCCGAGGATGGCGCTTTCGCCGGCTTTCATATCTTTCAAAAACAGCCGGAGCGCTTCGTTTTCTTTTTCTTTGCGCGGATCGAGCCAAACCACCGCTACGTTGGAAGCTACGGCAATATCACGGATATATACAGGATTGATATGACTGATTAACAGCCGTTTTGTACAGTCTTTCCAATAGTTGTCGTAAAGATACCGGTAGATAGCTTCCGGCGTAGTATAAAGTAATGCCGATAAATCCGTTATCACCGGAAAATTCAAACCGTGAGAAAGCAGTTGTTCATATTCGGATGCAGTTACGGGAAGCGCATTTTTCAACCCTGCCACCGTAGTCGCCAGATTCCGGTAATGGATACTCTTTTCACTGCTGTATAAAACGACTCCGCTGATTTTATCTTTATACTTCCTAATCAATTCCCATCTTTTATCTGCCGGATATTCTCTGATATTCAATCCTAACTTTGTCGCCCAGCCATACATTCCTTCACCTCCCCGACCAAGTATAAAAATAGAAGGTTTCACTTTATTGACCAATCCTTGTAAAACCGTCATCATTGTTTTGTCTTCAGTCACAAGACTTGAATCCTCAACAGAAAATCCGTCAAGCGTATCGACAGGAGTTGCAAAATGAGGGAATGCCTGTCCTTCAGGCCAATCAATACCGGCTTCAATTTCTTCCACCGGTAATGATCGACTTTGCAATTTTTTTGCTTCACAATTCATTAGATTTACATAAAGCAAAACAAACAATAAAATAACCGCTTTATTTTTCATTTGTTTTGATTTATTTTTCCATAATAACAACAGCCGATTGCGGTTGTATTTTTACTGATCCGGTAAAAGCGACAGGTTCTTGATTTTCGGGAGATACCATTATCTGACTACCGGTAGATCCGTCAATCGAAACTGCGGCGTCAACAGCATCCTTGATATTAATGTTCAGCACGACGACCGCTTTTTTCCCGTCGCTCCTCCGTTTGAATACGGAATACACGATATCTTTCCCTTTAACGGTTGCGCCCAGTACATCTCGGTATTCGCCGTCCCAAAGAAAATCGCTGTATTTACGCCTTAAGGCATCCACTTTTTGCCCGTATTCCATGATTCTCGGAAACTCGCTCAATCGTCCTTTGTAATTACGCGGTTCATAGCTGATGGAATACCGGCAACGAAGGCATGAATTTACCTTGTTTTTGTCGTAATTAGCCGTAACAGCACAAGCGATAGGAAGTTCCGGATCTATGTAGCGCATCACCGCCGTATGGGTAACATCTTCACGGGTATAGATTCCGTAATACTTGGACTGAAGGTCATAACAAGCTTCTCCTGCCATGAAAAAATCAGGATTTTGTTTTTTTGTCATTTCCAGAAAATCACGCCCGAGCAGGTCGGCGCCTCGAAATAGAAAAGCAGGCTCTTTATGGGAATGGTTCGGATTAAAGCACATCCAATGTCCCGCCTGATGTTGATTTTCATCATATACCATTCCTTGAGCGCCCAGATCAAGGCATTTCTGAAACTCTTTCCGTATGGCTGCGCGGCAACTGTCGTCACTCATGCACAATACTTTAAACCGGCGTAGAGAAATTCCTTTGAATTGAGTATAGGTATTATAAGTATAGCCCCCGTGATCGGCTTCCTCTAAATTCTGATCCCATGAAATAAAATTCTTAAATGCAGGATATTCATCCAGTGTTACATCGACCCATGAAAATTTGGTAAACAATAAAATGTTTACTCCCATTTGTTTACATTTTGCAATTGCTTTTTTCAGGTCTTCGGCAGTTCCCAATCGCGGGTCTGTGCTATGGGAAGGGACATAGCGGTCTTGTCCTCCGGCGCTCCATCCCGTCAACTGGATGGCGTTGACGCCGTATTTTTTGCAATCTTCAGCATAACTCACCAAATCTTTATAAGGAAAGCGGAGATAATCTTCCGAGCTATTGATTTGCAACTGTTGCCAGGCATTTACCTGCTTAATCCAATCCGGACGGTGAGGCGGAACGAACCAGGTTGCCCTCCACGCCTTGTAAATATCGACGGCAACATGCCAAGTGCCTGTATAAGGAGTTAATACTACATCCGCCAACTTCGTATCGCCGTGAGGTTGCGTGTAAATCATCCGGGTAACCGAGATTTCCATCCTCATTTTATTGCGTTCTCCGTTATTTTTCATTGACCAGGCGCCTCCGATTATTTGGCTTAAACCGTCGTCCGGGATTATTCTGGATATACAACTGATATATTCATTCAAATCCTGATCTTTGCTGCTGATATACAATCCTTCTTTCGTATTGTTATATAGCGAGAAAGAATTGACGGGCAAAGCGCAAGAACCGTTATAATTATTTGGTTTGGGATACAATTCCGTAGCCGAGAGGTTCCCGTAATTAATATTTTGCTGAATAAATTTTTCGCTGCCTTTCGGGATAGATACGTCGCCGATATAGGGCCATACAAGGTTTTCAACGACAGCATCCGAATTATTTACTACTTCTCCGCTGTAAATCAGCCCTTCTTTATCGTTGAAGTTGATTTTACCAATAAAACTTATATTCAAGTTGTTATTATTGTACCGGAGATTGCTCCAAGTCAGCGTGATCTGATTTTCTCCAATTTCTACTTTGGGTTTTTCCTGCGTTTTTCCGTCAACGACACAATTACTTCCATTCGGTAAATCAATCAACATCGTGAACGACTGAGCGAACTTTTGGTTGGAAATAACATCCCATCCGGTGTTTTTATTAGTCAATTTGTTTAACGAACCATTCGCTAAATTAATTGTGCAAGACGTATTGTTATTTTCAAATCTATGAGCATCCTGCGCTGTGATGACGCCAAAATAAATGATGCCTGCTGCTATTAATATATACTTTTTCATTGTGTGTCGATTTATTTTTCCATTACTACTACCGCTGAAAGCGGATTGATTGAAACACTACCGGTGAAAGCCTTTTCACCCAAGTTTTCGGGGGAAGCGATCACTAATGGTTTTTTTGAACCTTCGATTGAAACAGAAGCTTCCGTAGCATTATCCGTTCCGTTATTGATGATGATGACGGCTTTTCGCCCGTCTTTGTTTTTAAACACGGAATACGAAATATTTCCACCGCTGACGACAGCTCCCGATTTATCCTGATATTCGCCATCCCATAGAAAATCGCCGTATTTATGCCTCAGCGCTTCTATTTCCTGTCCATACTTGATAATCAACGGATAATTCTTCAAATCCCTTCCAAGCAGCGAGAAATTGTAGCAGATCGTAAATCTGTTTTTCAAGCAAAGATTCATATCGTTGCGGGCATTTCGTTCGCCGGTTAGAATAATCATCGGGGTATTGGCGTTTACATACCGCTGCCGGTCAGAACGGCTATCTGCCCTGTTGCCATCGTAATAAGCGGTTTGCATATCAAAAAATCCGTATCCGAGAACAGCCATCTCCGGTTTTGTCTTCTTTATCTGTTCCGTAAACATCCGGTCGAGATTATAGGTGCCGGTTTGGACGAACTCAGGAACGGCATGTCCATGGTCGGGACTGAAACAGAAGTAAGTAGCTCCGTTATTGTTGTTGTCGTTGATGATGATTCCGTCGGCGGACAATAGATCGCTGTTTTTTGCATACTTGTTTTCTACTATATCAATCATTCCCTTGGTAGAAGGACAAAGCATCTGGGGATTCGTAGTCATTCCGAACATATTGATAATCGCATATTTGCCTAATTCGTTTTTGTACCAGGTCGAATGTTTATCTTCATTATTGATTTGAAGATCGAGTACGATTTTCACGCCGAGCTTTTGACATTCTTTGATTGCAGAAGCCAAACCTTCGATTCCTTTTATATCGTTTTGATTGTCTGGAGCTCTCCATCCATTGACATGAAGCGCCGAGACGCCGTATTTGCTGCCTTCTTTCGCCAGATCGACCAATTCCTGCGCGTTCGAGATACTAACATATTGCCATGTATAAGGTTGATTTATCCAAGTGGAATGATCGGCTTGCTTTACTGCGGTTTCTTTCCAACTTTTATACAGGTCTGCTCCTTTCTGCCAAGCGCCTTCATAAAAGGACAAATCAAAAGGAATAAGTTCTCTCGATTGACTTGGCGCTGTAAAGCAAAAGCGATTGACCTTAAAAGGAATCCTGACCGCTTGTCCGTCCATTTCTTCCGAACGGGGATTGAGGTTGTTGTATTCATACCCCGGTATCAGTTCCTGAGAAGCTACAACCAATTCTTCCGGAACAATTTGCTCGCTGAACCCGATGATTCCCTGTTTGTCGTTTCTCATCGATATATAAGCGCTTTCGGGAAGCGTTATTGATTGAGTGGGATAATCGGCTCCCCAATATCCCTGTTCATTGACAAAGGCAGGAAAAAGTTCTTTCGTTTGGAACATAGACTCGCTCACAAAACGGCTGATCGTATCCGGGAGGGACAATTCTCCCCAATAGGGCCATGCGATGTATTCTATCGTGTAAGTATTGTCATTATTAATTACTTTACCCGAATAACAGAGTCCGTCTTTTGTCAATTCAACAACGCCAATAAAAGTAACGCCTAACGGTTTATCCAGCAATTTCGACTTCAAAGAAGTCCACGTAAAAGTGATTTTATTTTCGGATGTTTCAATTTTGGGCGGGAGCTGGTCGTTGCCTTCTACCAAATGAAACCGTTTCCATTTCAGGGGAACAAGCATTTCGAACGACTGAGCTAACTGTTTGCGAGAAATAACATTCCATCCCGTCTTTTTATTCGTTAATTTGACAAGGGAACCGTTAGAGGGGTCGAAAACGGCTGACAAATGGTCGTTTTCCAACTTTAGTTCTTCTGCCGGTTTGCCGGCGGCTGTTTGCGTTTTCACACAAAATGTTTGTAATATCAATGCAGACGTTATGCACGCTATTACTAAAAAATTAATTTTACGTTTCATGTTTAATATATTATGTATCAGATTATTTGACTTTGTTAATGTAAGTTACAACGCTCCGGGCGGGAATAATAATCTTTGTCCCCTGTTTAACAGGAGTTTGCGGCTTTAGATTATCTCCTTCCTTATCCGACGTTTGATAAGGTTGCCAATTTTTGATATTTTTCTTTTTCAATTCCAGATTGAAAGATTTGTTTGTATTTGAATAATTAATAACGACTACTACTAATGAACCATCGCTGTTTTGATAAGCGGAAGTCATCAAGGCAAACTGGTCTGTATCGCCGTCATCCACCCGTTTTTGATTGGAATTGTATGCAGCAACTCCCAAGCGAACGGCTCCGGGACGAATAAAGCGGCTGTAATTACCTAACGTCCACAGTAGTTTCGAATCTTCAACAGATGTCCCGTCGAGCAATGTCTTATCGGGCTCTGTATAAATCAAACCATCCCTGTAACTCCCCGTTGCTACCGAACGCCACCACTGCCAGGCGGAAGCATTGGCATAAACCAAATCGTGATGAATAATTCGTGCAACATACAGCGCGGTTTTCATGCTGCGGTCTTTTCCTCCGCCGCCGCCAATTTCCTTATCATTACTCATAATGCACAATTCGGTTTCCCAAAATCCCAAGTTATGTTTTTTTAATGAGTCGCCCAATTGTTTCCTGATCGAACGCAAATCGGACAAAGGCGTATTCGTCCAATAACTGTGTCCAACCAGCATTTTAGGAACATTGGACAAATCTCCTACGTAAGTGGATAAACTATCCGGAGTAAAGAAAGATTGAATTTGATTGCCTCTTACCGGTCCGGTTTGAGGATGTATGCCGAAAAGACAATGATAATCAAAAGATTCCGTAAGTAAGATTTTAGAATCAATTCCTCTACGGACAAATTCCCGATTGATTATTCTTGCCGTTTTTGCTATTTCCAGGTTAGTAGCAGGCGTTCCTTCCTGTTTGGGTCCCACCCAATTCCAATGTCCGTCCGGTTCATTAAACGGGCAAATATAATTAAGCGTAACTCCTTCGTGCTGTTTCAAACCTTCAACGACATCAGCTATAAAGCGGGCAAAATCTTCATATTTGTCTTCTTTTAAGTTGAAAGTGCAACCTTCCCGTCCGGTATTGGTTGCCAAGCCGTTTTGCGTCCAATAGACCGGAGGCGAAAGAATAAAGCCCAAATATTGTTCAACTCCACGCTGTTTGGCTAATTGCAGAAACCGGCGTTGTCCTTTTTGTTTGGTCCAGTCGTATGTTCCGTCCGGCAATAAAAAACATTCAGAGCGAGTCCATGGATTCCTAATTTGACTTTTCTCTCCCTGCTCCGCGCTTCCTGCGCCGATATTAAACCGCCAAAGTGAAAGTCCGATTCCTTTGGGTTGTCCGGTAGCATCATTCTCCGTACTAAACAGCCAATCGGCAATTTGATTGGTTTTCTTATCATCCCATAAGCCGATGAATTGCATGCTCCATCCGTCCGATGCTGAAAAATTGTTTATCACCTGATGTTTTTCATCAGGCAAGACAACGAAGCGGGCAATGTCTTTTTTTTCCGGAGGATCAGCTCCCAAACCGATTTGAGCTTTCGTTAGCGCTGCCGTTGTAAAGCAAAACAGCAATAATAAAACTTTGACAAGTTGCTTTTCCATGTTTCAAAAGAATAAAGTTAATAAGAATGGATTGGATAACAACAAAACAGAAATAATTTTATCAATTATCCAATCCATTATTAAAAAATTAATTATTTACACACTACTTTCACTACTTGCTTGCTTGTAGCTGAAGTAGCTTCTATAATATAAATACCGGGTTGACCTACATTGAAGTCTTGTGAAATGCCGGCGTTTACCAGAGCTGCAACAAGCGTTTGTCCCATACTGTTAAATATAGTGACTTTAGAGTTGTTTACAGGAGTAACCATAATCGTATTTTTACTTGAATTGAATGCGATCAAACGATTAATTGCGATAGCTTTAATTCCTGTAGATTCCAATATGCTACGCGGATCCGGATTATTATTAAGCACAATACCGTCTAAATAGAATATATTTTCAGGAGAGGAAGCTGGTCTTCCATATTGATTCGTACGGCAATCGAACAGTACGGAGAAATTGGAAATATATTCCGTTTTTGCTATTGGAGTAGTTATAGGCAATACAATATCTTGCCATACATCAGGGTCAAAAACAGGCGTCTCTATCATTGCGCTGTCTCCGACTTGCCAGTTTCTTGCAATTAATTGAACGGCACAATAACCCGTATTCGGATCTATTGCATTGTCAGGCACTTTCACAAAGGCATGCAAATATTGGTTGGTAGAAGTAGGCATTGCTCCATTCAGCGTAAAGAGCGGTCCACTTTGAGAATAAGGAGCTGTGGCTGACTTATCATATTCCAGGACTTTAGTTGTTAAATTGACCGCGTCCGGAGTATTATCTACTATTGAATAAGAACTTAGAGGATCTTGTACTGTGATATCGGAATACCATCCGGCATCTGCGGTTGAATCTTCAAATCCGATATAGAAACCGTCGGAACTTGCTTGGAGCGGAGGAACAACGACGTCGCGAGGCGTTGGATTATCACTAAGTACAAATTCATCATAGTAATAATCTGTCGCCGGAATAGAAGGACGAGGCGTATTCCAATTCTCGGAATTAATAATTCCAACCGTCCGGATATGCTGTCCGATTATAGCAGTCAAATCATAGACATAATCAACCCATTTGTTGAAATTATTAGCCGTATACACGCTTTCTCCTGTGAAAGGACATTTGCCGCCGGGACTTGTATAATCCATTCCATTGCTCGGATTCTCCGTTGTCCCGATACAAACCCGAAATCCTGTCACATCATTAGCGCTACGCATAACAAAAATCTTCAGATAATGTTTTTCCGCCGTAACAAGAATACCGCTGCCATTCATTGAATCCGCACTGTTGACTATATTGGGAAGAGCAATCCCTGAAAAGTTACCCCACCAATCGGCATCTGCCGGTTCTCCTACGTGCATGCAAAATGGACTTGTATTGAATCCGTCCGTCACAGGATTAGGAACGGTATCATACGTCACAACAATATTGGTATCCTGCCAAATTCCCTGATTACCGTTCGCCCATTTTGCCATAGTCATAGGCTGAGGATCAGTCGTGTCGAAGTCTGCCAAAACAAAATCTTGAGCCATTAAATAGTTAATTGTTAGCAGACTAAAAATAAAAATAGAGCATAATTTTTTTTTCATAAATAAAAATTTAATTGTTTAACATCTTATTAACTTATTATTTTTTCACAATTTTAAATACGTTGGAATCGACGCTACTATTTACTGATACTAAATATGTTCCTGCCGGTAATGATTCCATTGACAATTGATAGGAGTTTACCCCTGAATTTTTCAAAGGTATATCGAGTATCATTCGTCCTGATAAATCCATAACGGTTATATGTCGTATCGGATCAGAAGCGCTGCAGGTCAAATAATCCGTTACCGGATTCGGAAAGCAACTTAACGTCGTTGTTGGTTTAACATTTTCAATTTTGTTGCCGGAAGAAGCGGTAAGATTATACACAAAAGTCATTATCGATCGTCCGTAAATCGACATGTCAGCTCCCGGAGTATAATTGATGGAAGGTCTTTTTTGAAGATTCAACGTTTGATTCGTTTGATATATATCTATCGTAGAATATTCATAACCGGGTATGTCATTCAATTGCGGAGTCACTTGCTGCGTAGTATTGGTAAGATTGACATACACTACTACCAACTTTGATTTGTCGGGAGCAATATAAGCCGAACCCATCAATCCCGTCAAATTGGAAGCGCCCTGTAAATCGCACCGTTGATAGCCAGGACGAATAAAAAGGCTGTAGTTTCCCAATGCCCATAGCGTCTTCGATGCGCTTACAGTGCCTCCATACACTAAATCACTCTCATTTCCGCCTCCTGCAGCAGGTACCAAATTCAATAATAAATAACGGTCCATTTGCCCGCTTTCCGTATCCATACTTGTCCAATAAGCCCACGAGCAAACGTTGGCAATAGTCAAATCCGAATGAATAACCCGCGCCATAAACAATGCAATATCAATATATGTCACAGCGCTTTGAGAAAAGCCGGATGAAAAAGGAGCGTCTGCCGGAAAACCCGTCAACAAACTCCACTCCGTTTGATGAAGCTGGATGCCGTATTTGTCGGCAGCTTGTCGCGCCGACCGCCTGTAGGATGCCAATGACACCGAATCGCCATCGCACCAATAACTATGCGACGAGAAACACGGTTCTAAAGTTTTTAAATTTCCGACATAATCATTACTTGCCGGATCAAAGAAATCTGATATCTGTATGCCTTTATTATTGGATGCACTTTGATTCGCATACAAATAATCCCATTGTCCAGCTTCACCCAGAAAAATCTTTGCAGGAATATCTTTTGCCTGCAAACAGGAATCCAACGCTACGCACAAGGTTTTCATATCGCGATTGGTCCATGTACTTCCTTCCTGTCCCGCATTTCCATTC
>Ga0123354_10006229_pt1 | contig 17659 bp, 13 predicted proteins | sample TergutLab28metaG_2_FD_97872 | JGI IMG/M metagenome (GOLD analysis project Ga0123354, IMG submission 97872) | Labiotermes labralis P4 segment gut microbial communities from Petit-Saut dam, French Guiana - Lab288 P4 | ecosystem: Host-associated > Arthropoda: Insects > Digestive system > Gut ...
AAAAAGAATTATGAAAGTTAAAAGAATAGTATTGTTTATTTTTTTTTTTTTTTTTTGCTTTAAATCATTGTGCACTTCGGCCCAAGACATAGTGACTGTGACAGGTGTTACTGAGTTACGTCGTTCGAATTTCAGTTGTGATACAATCATGAGTCAAATTTTCGTGATTGTTCTCAGTCACACCGCATTAGAACTTCAATTCAGACCACTAACCTTTACCTACACAAGTTCTCATTGCCATCATTACTAACGCCACATATACTAATTCGAACAGCATCGTAAACCACAAGTAAACGGATAAATAAACGTAATATGTGGTATGTGAAACATGAGACGTTTGCGCGGTTACTGTGGTGGCCTTTTGAAATGTGACGCCGTCTAGTATGTTTATAATTTGCGACTTTTCGAAGAAAATATTGCTTCCGTGTTTAGGGTAGAATAGCAATGGATGGTGGGAAGGATTAATTAAGTCTGAGGTAATACATTGCGCGTGAAAGCCATTAATAAGAATATCCCCAGGGATTTTACATTACTGATATATTTTTTATTTAAAAAATATATATATACGTGCCCAACAAAATGCTTTTGAATACACTATGGTGTATTTTATTCACTATTTTCTCACCAACATGTTGCAGCCGGTATTATGGCCATCTTCAAGTTGTTGTTGTTATTACAAGAATACAATTGTGATTAACAGTTTCATCACCCCACAGTTGCAATTATATATTTTTGGATAAAGTTATTTAAACAAAAAAAAATACAAGCTAAGAATGGATAATAACTAAAAAACGTCTGAGGTAAAATTGTTTGAATTTACGAATTGATGATTGAGGTGGTGAGTTATAATCCTGTGACGTATGTCTTCGGTGTGGTGTACTAGTTGGAACTGATATTTGGTTTATATATAAACCCTATCAAATGATAAGTAAGTCGTATTAACCTTTTAAATCCTACCGGTCACTCTACGTACCACCAGGTTCAACACCCGAAAATTCTGCATGCTGATTACATTGCGTTTATATGTTTTGTATGGATCTCAGAATAAGCAGTAGCGTTTTCCTTATACATCATTAACAGACCGGATTTTTATAACCGAAGTGGAGAATGTTTACTGCGCGGTACGAACTGAGTTTATATAACACAGATACGCCTCATCCGTAAAGGGTTAATTGAGATAATTTTCCAGATTATGTATATTGTACTGTGTCCATCTCGTTTGGTGTAAAATTTAACTTTTCGAAAATCGTGTTTTTTTTCCCATTAGATGAATGAAATGAGGCCCTCAGTCACAACTACGGTTTTGACAATATTTTCTATCGTTTGTGCTATATGTTTCGGCTCATAAATAGCATAATCAGACGACAGTTTAAAAACATATGTAACATAAAAGTACAAAAGTACTTGTATTTCTTTCTCACATATGTTTTTAGACTGTTTTCTGATGATGTTTTTTGTATAAGCCGCAATACGTTACAAGAAACACGATAAAATATTGTCAAAACCATATTTATGATTGAAACCCCCTTTTATTCACCTATTTACGCGTCACAACGCGTGTCTTACCGTAAAACTTTAAAATTAATTTTTATTACTAGGTGAAATTGTTAAAAAATTATGACTCATCATCTGTTCAATAAGGTGTAACTAACTGATATTGAAAGTTTATTATGTACCGACACACGCACAAATAAGGATTGTAAATTTATATTAAATTACTCCGACATGTTTCGGTGTTAATACACCATCTTCAGGGAGTTTACAAGCTTGTGTTAGCTGAGGGTATGCATTATTATTATATTAATAATTCGTAATAATAATGATTATTATTATTTTAATAACAATCATCATTAGTAATAATTATCACGGATTATTAATATAATAATAATAATTCATAACTTTAGCTAACACAACTTGTAAACTCCCTCAAGATGGTGTATTAACACCGAAACATGTCGGAGTAATTTAATATAAATTTACACTACTTATTTGTGCACATGTTGGGAAATAATAAACATTTATTATTCAATATGCACGGTATGAACATAAATGTGATATAAAAGTATTCAGCACGTTCAGTGATAAGACGCTAGAACTGACAGATGGAGAGACATATTCTGTCATGAATCACGCCTTCATTATACACATGTTAAGACTGAGAATGCAGAAAAACAAGTCTGTCTTAGATTTCGGCACTAATGTTTTATTTATTTGACCCCTGTGCACGGAAGTGTTTCTTATCTGTCTGTTTGTTTTGTTGCACTGTGACAGTGCGCTGCTTCACAGCCAGGTTTGTGGGGCTAAGGAATCTAATCTGACTCTGCTGCAAAATTGCTTCTTTCATTGCGGAATGAAAGGGGCAGAACATGCGGTATATATTGTAAGGCCAGAGCTGAATCCACAGGGGCGCTGTGAGAAAAAGAAAGTAAAGATATTCATTGAAAAGTGAATTGGGTAAGACAGGTAGAGCGAGAGAGGGAGGGCCCGGTAACGAAAAGGAGGGAGTGGAACTTGTTCGGGGACATAAAATGAGAAAAGGCGAAAAAGGTATCGGAGGATGAAGGTTCGTCTTCCGTGGTTTTGGATGAAATGGAATTCATCGTTCCAAGCATAAACATACGCTTGGTAACTCTATGGGGATTTCGGAAGCAAATTTCCTTTCTTTATTTCCCAGTGTTGTCCCCTTCCCTTTCGCTTCCACTCTTGTCTCCTTCGTTTTATACAAACTCTTGAAGAAAATGAGAATACAAGGAGCCAATCCCTTCCGCTAGAGCATGAACTAATCATATATATTCCTCGATGAAATTCCATATAGATTCGTGCTTGAGTTTCCAGACGTATGAAAGCAGGTTATCTCATCATTCAGCTTTAAATTTACATCAAAGAAATTATATCATATTCTTTGTTTATAAATTGGCTAATACATGCGTGCATAAATCTCACTAATCATAGCAAAAGGAAATAGATGCAATTTTCTCAGACCACAGGATTTTCATTCTTCAGTCAAAACTTAAAGACAGATGTAGAAAAAAATGTAATTCAGCCCGCTAGATGGTTTGAGATGTCGGCTTTGCAGCTGGAACACACGCTACTACAGTCGAAGAAATAGAAGCCATGCGCAGTGCCTACTGGTTGTCTATGGGCATCTACGCATAACATTCAGGAAGACGAAACAAATTGAAGGTCCTTATCGGCATTGACCTTTAGCACAATATGGAGGGTGAGTCCACCACAGAAATCTTCCCGTTACTTCTTTGTAGGGTTAAGACCACACAAAAAGGTACTTGAACCTAGTACATAAATCTGAAAGTGTATATAAGAGGATAACCAAATATTTTGACATAGTAAAGCTTCTGGGCCGGTCCCCTTGGCCGCGCTGTCTAAGGCTGTCTAAGGCTGCGGCCGCTCGCCTGCTGAGATTGTGGGTTTGAATTGCACGGGGGGCATGGACGTCTGTCGTGAGTGTTGTGTGTTGTCAGGTAGAGGTCTCGGCGACGAGCTGATCACTCGTCCAGAGGATTCCTACCTACTGTGGTGCTTCGTTGTGTGTGATCTACAAACCTCGTGAATGAGGAGGCCCTGGTCTACTGGGGGCTGTCGCGCCAAAAACAAACAATGCCTCTGGAGAAGGTAGGGAGTTGCGGACAGGAAATTCACTAGCTAAGAACTTGATAATAGCAGAAAGCCAAAAGCGCAGAATAGATGCAGTAGACATTTCATGCAGCTAATAAAATCAGCGTGTGCAGAAATCTACAGCATTTCGTGGATTCCGGAAGTTTCATATTGTGACCACAAAAGCGTTTCGTGTGTTTCTGTGTGCCACAGTCCTGTCTTCTCATCGTACTTGATTTGACACTCCTAATAACGGTTGGCTATATATGTATAAATTATGGCGATTCTCATTGTGGAATTTTCTACAGCCTATTATTATTATTATTCCCGCCTAAGTCCTCAGGACTTATTCTTGGACACGCTCAGTCTGTGAGGTCCAGTTTCCTTTAATGTCTTTAGTGAAAAACGTGCTTTTAAACAGAAAATATTTCCTTCTCTTTGTAAATTCTGTTGCATCATTAGTAACTATTGAAGGTTTGAAGCAGAAGTGTGTTAAAGTGGCGGCAGGAAAGATATATTGCTTTATGCTACTATTTTATAGGAGGCAGCACATGTGATCTTTCATGTGTACAAAACCTGTAAAAGGGCAAAGTCTTTTTCTCGTGCAGGAAGTCCATTGCAACGAATGCGGAGAGAATGAGTGCGCTACTGTCAGCAGCCTTTGTTTTATGTTCTCACTTGATAAGTTCTATATCACGTAGGTGCAAGTCGAGGAAGCTCTTCTTCCAGCTCAATCTTTTGCCACCAATCACCATCCCCAGACCATAAAGCTTGACGTTCCATGCATTTGTCATATCTACCAGAAGTAATATTTTTTGGTACAGTTGTCCTCACATTTCCACAACCCACGTTCGTCATATGGCGCAGAGGGAACTTAAAAATGGCCAGCTGTAATACGATAAAAATAAATATCCCTGCTAAAATTCCCAGTAGCTTCACGTGTTTGTCTCTGTGTCTCCATCATATTTAGACCGGCTTTAGGACCTGCTTAGCCTCCTATCCAATGCTCAGTAAAGGAACAGGTAAAGTCTGCTTTAGAATATGCCATGAAGGCCCAGAGGGGTAGTAGAGGTGCACCTCTACTCTTTCCTTAACCCCGGCGCTAGATGGGGGTGGGTGTTGAAAGCCAAGCCCTTGCCGTTTTATCCCCGGGAAAAACACACGATACTCCTTATACAGGAGGCTACATACACCCCAAGACCGGTCTTGACAGTTGCGGAAAATCTTACCCCCACCGGGGTTCGATCCCCGGACCGTCGAGTCCGTAGTGAGTCGCTGTACCTACTGTGCTACCTCGGCCAACTGCAGTGTGGAGTGAGGCTCTTCCTGCACCAGTAAAGTGGAGAGGGAACCTTGCTGAGTTACGCCAAAATTTGAAAATTTTCGGAACCTTCCGCCTCTTCCTTATGCACCTTCATGTTACTTAAATAATGGAAGTTAAAAAAAAACATATTTCCTCTTTATATATGTATATATATATATACACGCACACACACACACACACACACACACATATATATATATATATATGTTAAGCTCAAAGATCGAAAACGCTCACTGAGCGGAAAAAACGACCACAACGCGGTGTGGCATTACAGAAACAGCTACAACGCGAAATTTCGTGTTGTGGCTGTTTTTAAACAACCGCAACGCGTTGTGGCATGTGAAGATAGGCCATGATGCGAAAGTCATGTTGTGGCTGTTAAAGGAAATGACCACAACGCGTTCGAACTTCATGAAAATGCCACAAACCGCCGAGGAAGTGGCCTATCAGCTAATGGGCATCTTTTGTATTTTCGGTACCCCATTCATACTGCAGAGCGATAATGGCCGCGAATTTGCGAACAAAATAAATCAAAACTTGGCTGATATGTGGCCAGGAATGAAGCTCGTGCATGGTAAGCAGAGACATTCTCATAGTCAAGGATCAGTTGAAAGATCCAACCAAGATATTCGAGACATGCTGGTTGCTTGGATGTCTGACAACAACACGAAAACCTGGTCGGAAGGACTTCGGTTTATTCAAAGTAAGAAACACCGAGCTCTGCATTCAGTCATCAAGACAAGCCCTTATGAGGCTATGTTTGGAGCGGCGCTGAGGATCCGACTTGGGAATTCTCTGGTCACTCAAGACATGACATGTACTCTTCAGTTGAAACTGAAGAAGAACTGGAACAGCTCTTTAATGTAGGAATGAATAATGGTCGAGACAAGGAAGATAAGGAACAGGCCAACCAACGGGGTAGGAAAGATGAAGATGAAAATCAAACCAATGACATTTCAGAAGAAACAGTACAGAAGAAGACAATAAAAAAGTTTACTGTGTGATTCGTGAGAAGGAATCATCAGGCGCTCACTAGTGTTCAGTGTGTGACCAGTTTGTACATGCTATTTGTGGAAGTTACAGTTAAGACAGTGAGGGTTTCGGACTAAAAGTCACTTGCAACCTCTGTGTAAGGAAGAATCGAACCAACATTGAGCGAGAAGATGCAAAATCTGGCCAGGAACAACAAGCTCAAAAAATGGTTTCTCTCTCTAACTCAAGACTTCCAGCAGTTGATATTGGGACAAACGTTGTGGTCAGGGAGCCTGACCTTGATAGAGGACGTCTAGCCTCCAGAAATGTCCTAGCAGTCGTCAATGATGTCAGCTCTTCTGGGCTTTATCTGTTGGGCACGAAGGAAGGTCAACTTGAGCGGCTGTATGCTCGAAATGAATTCATAATTGCCGACAACAACTTCATCGAGGCACATGGTGTGCCCTCAAGTTCACTATCTCTTCGGTCAGCCTCAATGATAACGTCTGGAAGTAAGCAGGCATTTGTAAGCTGCAATTGTAAGAGGTACTGCATCGATAAAAAGCACAAATGTCGTTCGAAAAATATAAAGTGTAAGTCTAAGTGTCATTCTGACAGCTCCTGCAAAAATAAATGAGCTTCGCCATTGTTCTTCATTAGGCCTACGTTACGTGTATTTTTTATCAATAAATAACTAAACTTATAAACAGTTCATTTAAAAGACATTTCGCGTTGTGGCTGTTTCTCTCATGCCACAACGCGTTGTGGGTATTTAAAAACAGCCACAACATGCAATTTCGCGTTGTAGCTGTTTCTGTAATGCCACAACGCGTTATGGTCGTTTTTTCCGCTCAATGAGCGTTTTCGATCTTTGAGCGTAACATATATAATTTATTTTCTTACATATATGTACATAAAATAAATTATTTGTTGTGTAAATCTTGCTCAGGCTTTGGTAATCTGTACGTGTTAACCTTTTGAGGGACAATGATTACTCTACAGATATTGTCGCATTTAACACTGAAAATCTTTGAATTTTTCACGTAGAGTAAATTTATGTGTTTCGTATGTTACTGGCAAACAGAACTTTAACCTGATGATCTTCATCATAGATACAGGGTTTGTTCTCTGCGAGGAACGAGTGAATTTTTATATGTAATTGACGTTAGGTGTAAATTTTAAAGGGATAATTTATTTAAACAAAGGATGAAATAAAATTTACTAAATGTGTAAATAAACATGGATCTGACCAGATTCCATCTCCTACTCAAAAATGCCTGAAACCCCTAAGAACTGGAAATTTTTTAAGTTTTTTTTATAAAAAAACATTGTCTTTATCATTTTTTTTCTAACGAAACATGGGCCGGACTCTTCGAATAGGATAACGACAACTTCGAATTCGTTCTTTAGCTTCATTCGCGATAATTTTCCCATTAAACGTTGTAGAATGCATAGCGTCTGAAGACGACTTTAAGTACAAGAATATTAACATGTAGGTATATGGATTAATAATCACTATTATCGCGTTAATAGTTAGAAGATAATCTTGACAAGCAGTATGAATTGTTTTATACGTTTGTTACTTAAAAGTTGAAAGGAATTCCACGTAATAGTATTTTAGTTTTAAAGTAGGCATAAGAATTATCATTACGATATTTGAATATTAAGTGAGCTGTCTAACTGCGTTGGACGATTGTGATAGTAAGAGTGCTGTAGGCGGGAGAGCTGCCTGGGCCTCCTCGCATTCTGAAAGCTCCAACTTTGATGACGGATATCCCAAACAGCTATGATAACTGAGCCTGACAAGCGCGAGTATAGCAAGGGGATACACTGTGGCTAACAGTATAGCGTCTTCCTAACCAACCAACCAAACACCTGAATAACTATGTAGCTGCCTACATGAATACCTAGCAGTTATTCACCTGGTCAATAAATCGCCAGTCGTTATGAAATCTGAAATTTATGCTCGTGTTTACAAAAGTCCACCTCTAGAACATCATCAGCCAACTAATTTAATTCCACAATTGTTTATCCTATTAACATTCAGTTCGTTCGAATAATATCCTCACATCTAAGGCTAGATCGTACGATTGGTTTCGTCCATGACCTTTTCCCAACACATTTTTTTCTTTACTCTCGTTTACCAATGCATAATCTACAACCTAATTATCGCATTCTCCTTCGTCGGTTCACCTTAAGGATACTCCCGTCCAGCGCACGTCAGTATGCTTTGATAACAATGTAAACAGACGCTAAAGAACTTTCTATCTCTCGGAGCGTCGTTAAATGAACCACGGAAAGAATAATTTAAGGTAGAGAATTTGAAGTAAGGTGTCTATGAAAGGTTATGAAAATTAAGCATGCAACACAAAGTAAGGGCATAGCGATTCATATTTGAGAATTCCTGGGATTCTAACTGAAATCGACAGATGAACATTTGGAGGGATTTGTCTTAGTCTCCCTATACTATTTCTAGTTCAATGCTAGTATTACGGATTACCTTAAAAAATTCAGGAATTTTTTCATCTACGTCTTACATCATTTCCATTAAACATTCCAAAATTTTCTTTTATCCAATGGCATGCAACCTTTGCAATTGGCAGATGATCATCATATGTTTCCAAAATCAGGAATCGAAGCAGCCATTATGCAGACTGTACATATGATGTTGAAAATGCTTTACGAACAGCTGTATTTTGTCAGATTGCTTCTTGTGTTTCTTTTGATAGTATAATGTCGACTGTCAAGTTACATACTTGTTGTATTTTTATCTCTGTCTTCCTCATGCAATGAAGTTACACGAAAAGTACTACTTGCAGCCAACTTGCAGACAAGCTGAGAGACAGAACAATGATACACTGTGCCTTCTTCGCAAAGCAGACGGGAGTAAATAGCAAAATAAAGACAAAAGATACACACAAACAAGAAGAGTCTGAAAGAAAGTACAAGTGGATTCCCCCCCCCCAGTTCACTCGTGTTACGTCATAAACTGTGAGGTCAAGAAACCGCGATTTGTGGCCTGAATGATCTAATACAGGTTAAATTCTTGTAATAAATTTTATTCTACATCTGTAGAGTTGCTGAAGTGATCAGCTATGAATTGGACAACTGCAGTTTGATTCCTTCTAGGGACAGTAATTGCTTCCTTTACCAGTGTGACCATTCAGCCACCTATCAGATAGATACTGGTGACCCTTCAGTAACTAAAGAATAAATCAGCCGTTGTACTGCTTAAAGATGAGCGCGTATGAAACACTACTTAGCCTCCTACGAAACCACATAAAGGCAAAGCGTCCAGACAGTCTTTGCTGTATAGCTGTTTGTACACCTTGGGGAAATTCATAGAATACCGTCCATTGTAAGGAACGGAACACTCCCAGTTCAGTACCCAGCAGTGACACGGATTCCTTCGTCTTGTACACTTCCAGACCAGATATGGCATCACCACAATATGTTCAGGGGCTTTCTGCAATCACCTCCATCTATAGATTGAACAGTCTGTCTAGACTCCGTTCATTTTTCTGTCCAAGTGACGCGCGATAACTTTTGACACCTAACAAAGCTTAGCTTTAGACCATTGTTGTTTCTGCCGCCCTCAATCATCTATCGCTCTTATTCTAAGACAGTTCATCGTTCATCGTTTTGAATATTTTCATGGGTACGAGTTTCACAGCCCATTCTATGGTGAAGGGATTAAGAATTCGTTAGGCACTCACCCTGGGGGAAGAAAATAAGACGGATGTGTGTGGCAATAGGGGTAGTGAGAGAGAATGTCTGTACTGCAGCAAATGGAACGCTGTATTATGGTACATAAAGCATTTGCCTCTTTTATAGGTCTGTATGATCGTGAGGGGTTGCTTGAAGGAAGTGATTTAAATAAAATAGTCTTTCGAAAGGAAAATGCTCACGGAAATGCTCTAACCCTTGACGGATAAACGGTTAGAACACTTAGGATATTAAACAAAGAGCAAGAAAAGTGATTTATTATTCAGCTTTGTTAGGTTACTGCGAAATAACAAACATTTCCGAAGTTCATTTTCTTCTAAATTTTATCACGAAATGTGTGTTGTATATTGTTACTGTATGTGCATATTCCTAGACAATTTCGATGTTTTGTTATCGATGGCTGCATTTCGACTTCAGCGCGGATTCTGCTGTGTTGGTGACATGCCCATCCATATGCATAATTTTATTTTGATGCCTTCTTAATCGAATTTTTATTTGCGCATGGAGGAGTTTTCATATTATTTCTTAATGCTGCTCTGGAAGAGATGATTTCCACATATGGATGGTAGATGCAAGCGTATTTGACAGAGTCCAGGGCATCCGAAAAAGTGTGATGCGATTAAATATATGTTCGGGGGGTTGGGGGCGCTAAAGACCAACTCCTTTAAAAATTGGATATTAGATATGACGTGTCGGTGTTATAGACTATATTGAACTAGGTCAGGGCAGGGCTTAGGACAGGATTTTGTGTTCACGAATAAAGTTTAGCCACCATTAAAACGAAGAATTTATTTGCCAGCTAACAACCATCACTTTTCTCAAGGAGGAATCTGCACCGTAGAATGGTATTCTCACCCATTAAACTAAGGCCGTCAGCATGTAAAATTGCTCCATTTAGGGCATTGAATTCCGACATTTCCTCTTTTGACTTTTGTGATAGCATATTAATATTACCTTCATATTCAGCCTCACAGTGAGAACTGTTCTATTGCTTCACATGACTTTGCTTTAGTGTTGGAAGAGGAACACAGAATGAGACTTTTCGAGAATAGGGTACTGAAGAAGATAATAAGATCTTCGAGGATGGAAATAAGGGAAGTGGTAAAGATAAAGCAATTCCTTTACAAGCCAGAGTGTTCCAGGAGTGTGAGGTTCTCAGAATTGCAAGACACTTGGCACGTGAAGGTTGTAAGGTTGTCAGTCATACGCAACGGCAGCATTTACCGTCCAAGAATTATTAATTGTACTCATTTCTGGTAGAGGCTGAGTCGACCCCAGTGCCATAGTGCGGCCGGAAGGATTATGGCAATGAAAAATTCCAATGACCCGTGACCCTCCGGTTTGTAGCCCAGTGCCTCAATCAGCTGCGCGGTCGCGTACCTTCCACAGCACGAGGAACTGCATGATTTGTATTAGGATGATAAAATCATGGTGGCTGAAATTGACGGAGTATGTGGCACACATAAGAGAGAACTGCATGCAAATTTAGAGGGAGAACCTGAAGTCTTGACGCTACGTGGAAGACTCGCGCGGAGATAGGAAGAATGTTATTAAAATAACTTCAGATGATAAGGTACAGACTGGATTCATCTGACGCAGGAAGGGGACTGGTGACGGGTTCTTTTGAAGAGGTTGGTTATATGATATGCTGTACCTTTCTTAATTTGTTCAGGATTTTGTAGAAGGGATCTGCTCCTTGAAACTAATGAAGTCTTCGCTTCCAATCACTGCATTTTATGCACATTTCGGGATTTTGTATGATTTATTAATATTCTTGCATTTTAATCCTTGCCTATGGAGTTTTTAAATGACTGATCAATAAAACACGTTGAATTTCAGGAAGACTACAATATATTTTAGGCGCTTTCGCAAATAAGACGCGAATTGTTAAAATTAAGTTCTTAATGTCTGTTTGTGCGTAAACATGAAATAAATCAGTCCAATTGGAAACATTTTCGTGACATGTTGTATTGAGGGCTTTTTTTACTAAAATCTTTCGAAAAATTTATGATTTGGACATTAGTAGCAGCCATATTACAAGAATGCCTATGCATCGTTGTACTATGAAATGTGCTCGGCCAGACAGCCGCGTTGGAAAACCTTCACATCTTTCAACGGTTGTCTGCCCGAGAACATTTCATTGAATTCCGTCACCGCGAAAGCTTCAAGACTTATGACTGTACTACTTTGGTGTTTGACTTTACCATAGCGGCCTATGTTACCAAGGTTACAAATGTTTCTGTTATTGCTGTTGCCAAGGATACGGACGTTCAAATGTTTACGTTTTCTTCCACTTTTATGAAGTTGCAAATACATATGCACTGGTTGTTTTGCTAATACGAGAGCGCCGGAAGTGTTTAAATCTCTGCATATTTGCTATGTTTTTTTGTGTACAGTTCCATATAAAAAATTAATTTCCTGAAAACCCAGTGTAAGGGCCTTATGTTCCGAATCAATAAATTGAAAATAAATTTCCAACATTTAATAGTTTCAAAATATAATTATACTGAACAAATTAATGCGAACTTATAGTACTTTAATTTTACATATACTGTGAAAAAACAGAACTTTTAAAAAAAAGTATGGTTATGAAAACGGTTTACATGTCATCCTAGTTCAAACATGTCGTGGTGAGCGAAATATTTAATGTTGCAATAAGAGGTACTGCAGTGGCATGGCGAGAGTTCTGCTTGAGAAACTAAGAGAATATCAAATCGTCAAGAATTTCCCGTTTTTATCTTGAAATGAATATTCATTTGCGCGTTCACAGTAACCCGCTATCAAACTCTTCCTCCAGCCTGATTAATCCAATTCTTACCGCTACGGCACGCTTATTAAAACCCAATTATAATTGTGCCCTCCTTCTACACCTAGGTCCTCCAAGTGGTGTTTTTCCGTAATATTATCCTGCATCCGTACCGTTCGCTGTTATTAAGAATACGTGTTCGAGACGTGCTGCTTCTCTTAACTTGTAACCTACAGTTTTAAAACAGAACGTCGCTACGAAATTTGGAAAAACTCTATCGGTTTCGCAAATGTGTTGCACGGGCGGACACGACCACGTTTAGAGAATGAACTACCTAGAGATCCCTCACTGCATCAGTTACTTAGAACAGAACGTAGTGTTATTTCCCGCTGTGTCACCACGTGACTTCCAATTGGATCCTGTAATGGAGCTGTCACAAATAGCTGCTCCCCTCTTGTCAATTTTCCAATTTAAACTTATAACCTCCATCCCCCTTTCCATCATAGAATCTTTCCTCGTGTTCCTCCCTACTAGACGAGTCTCGTCCATTTTTTCCTTTCTCCGTACTCACAAAAGTAAATGCCGCGAGCGTAGAAAGAAACATGGCAATGTTTGTACATCTCTCGCGTGTGAACGTGTTTACTCTGTTTACTGGTAAACCTGAACGGTTTTATATCCAGGAACGTAGAATTAGCAGAAACCTACAAAGTTTGCTTGCACATTAAATATTACGTGAACAAGAACACAAGCATTTTAATTACAAATTAATGATGAAGGTAACAGTGATACCAACAATTCTATATGGACTTGAATATTTCATTTTTGTGAAACAGTAAGAAAGAAGAATTGAGACAGCAAGAGAAGATAATTTGATATCAGTTGCAGCTTATGCTTTACTTGAAACGAAGTGAATGAATAAGAGAAGAAACCAAACTACAGAATTTGAAAGACGTTATTGTGGATTAAAGAATGTAAGTGGGTATAACATTTATTACGAATGAACCATAGTCCTGCATACACTCTATCCGGCAGAAGCGTAGGTCGCCTTCGGTTCAGACGGAGAGACAAACACCCATGGACAGTGAACAAGCATGGAGTAGCTTATAATTTGCCCTTGCTGCTGCTGCTGCTGCTGCTGATGATGATGTGATGACTGTTAGATTTCGGTTTTCCGAGATTTGATGCCTTGTGGATGGTATGTAGAAGACGTTTCGGAGATATCCACTGTGAATTCCCTGAAGTTAGATGCATCACGTGACGTTGTGGATTTGGTTGAACAGTCGAACGCGTTAAGATCAGCCTGCTGTTTCAATTCCCAGGGTAAATCTCTATATAGTCCTAAGCACCTACCAAGCTACACGGTGTCACAACCTATAAAATGATGTTTAATTTTCGCAGACGTGAGGAACTCAAGTCACATGAATTACACAGATTAAAGAAGCACATGCAGTGCTAGTAAAGTTAAAGTAAATTCGCCGCTGAAACTTGAAACAAAACGCCACCAAATTTTGTAGCGTTCTGGAGGTTCCTCACATTCCAGACATCTCAGATTATAGAGCTGCTGCAAGTGTTAACATTATTCATAACTCAGTCTTGTGAATACAAAATTTATGTCTTATCGGACAGTCTGGCGTAGCTGTAACAGCGCAGACATATAATCCGGTTCCTCAGACATGTATTTTTCTTATTTTCATAAATCGCTTCAGCCGAATTTGCTGGTAGGATCGTGAAATCCTTCAGTCGACTCGTTCCAAATCCTTATGTACTGTCTCCTTACGACTGTCATACGATCTCATCCAAAGCAATTTAACTAATACACTGAAAGCTTAAATTAGCTGTTAAATAAACTGGAATATTTAACTTTCTTGCGCGTCATTCGTAAAATATTCAGAACGTGTCAACACAACGAAGTGACTTCGTAATTGTGGAGTCGCCAAGTTTCTTTGCAAATTTGGTTTCACGTGAAATTGTGTCCAGAATTATGAGAATAACAAGGCAGGATTTTTCTTTTAAACATCCGTAGGTTTCACAGTTTCGAGAAGCTGTTTAATTCAGACGAATTTCAAAAGCAGAGAGGACGTCTATTAGAAACTTCATAGTTATTAGCAGTTGAACAAAATGACGTGAGGAATGAGGGGGAATTTTCTTCGAACCATTTCGACACGGTGCTATAACCTCTTCCTGGTTTTTTTATATTCGGAGTACCGATGTTAAACTCTCACATTCGCGTTCCTTTCTGAAATTTTCTCTTATGCACAGTAAGAGAATTTTCTATTAGACAATACTTGCCATTGAAAATACGTCATAAAATAATCGAAAAATTAAGAATAAACGTCTTATCTGTTTATGTATAAAAGCCTAAAAATTTAAATTCTGTCGTCATTCTGTCACCTCACAACAAATCAGTCTTAAGTTACGGATATACGCCAGGTGACACTGGGTGACAAAGCAATAACATTTTGAAATATCGACCGGCACCTTCGTGTCAATTGGTAATGAATCCTCGACTTCGGCCGATAAATATTATTTCTTGGCAGTTCTCCAGCTTTTTATTGCATGACATGTATAGTTAGTTTATTTTATCAAGGGGTGTAACGTGTAAGAGGAGATCACTGGAATTATTGTCTTTGGGAATAAAGATAGAAATGTGAGTTGTCAACGGGCCGGTTGAAATTTCAACTGGCATTTTATTAGCTGTACAACAAAATGGAATTCTGCAGGCAAGAATTGCAACGTAACACTCCACCGGACGCAGATTCTGGAACATTAATATTTAAGAAAGAAACGGAATTCTGACGAGAGACAAAATATTTACTTTAAACTTTTAGAGGAACTACAGCAAGCTGTTTCAAAAAAAAAAAGTTGCGCACAGTAGCTGCATAAACAACAGGTTTCGTGCTCCCTCCCGTGAACACAGAGCTGAGACCACACAGCGTTACATGTAAAGAGATACCTGGAGTCACTGCTGGACCGAAACGACCTGCCTGCCATAGTAAGAAGAAACATACATTTGTTTACTTGAGGGTGGAAACAAGTTTAAAAAGTATCCTCTCTCGGCAGGAAATTGCATCTTTACTTTAGAATCTCGACATGAGTTGGAGACTGACCAGGCATGGTGGTCTTACTGTTCTAGATGGGAGGTCTTTGTATCGAAACCCACAGCGTTCTATTTTGACTTGAACTTAGCACAACATTGTTTCAACCGCGTCTGGCGAAAGCTGCAAGTTTCAGCACGGAATATGTATCTGCATAACATATCTATATCTATATAACACAAACTGCAGTGTAGAACGTGCTCTTAGCAAGGTAAAGGGCGGGAGAGGGGGGTGGTGGTAAGGAATTTGTACTGAATGAGACAAACTAAACGTTTAGTCTAAGCTGAAGATAATAGTTGATCGGAAGGGAAGTTAAATAGTGTAAATCAGAAGAGGGAAAGAGACGACGATGTACAAGTAAACTCAGGGAAAATTAGGTACTTGGGATCGTACGTTGTGACTACAGGGCATGAAAAATTAATGATATATAGATAAAGTTCCTCATAATATATAACAAAATTCATGTATTTTGTAGGATGAATAAAAAATCGTAATGACAAATATGATGTATACGGCAGATTAATATCGCAGAATTGTGATACTGGTTACTTAAAAATTTTTAAAATTCTCATTTCTTACTAAAGAAATGAATTATTAGCTAATGATAGTTTTCCTTATAGAGAATATGTAGCATTATAATGTGGAATATTACGTGACCAGAAATTTCGCAATTTGTGCTATTTACAACATTTTGTTAGGATGATACCAAGAAGGAGGGTTATATATGTAAGACAAGAACGAAATAAGGAGTGCATTTCGAATATGTTTGTATTGTATTTGATCAAAAATAGTGCACTTGAAAGACCTAGACGTAATTGGGATGGTAGTATTAATATGGATCTTAAAGACTAGTATGTGGGAGTATCAAGTTGAAGTAACTGACGTGGGACAGGATTGAAAGCGAAACAACTCAAGAAGCAGTTAGTTCGGTCTCCCATCAATCTGCTAACAAGTTTCTCCTATCCTCTGCTTTCCTCCAGTCACACCTCTTACCACTTGTACTCTGGTTTTCGTTACATCAGATTTGCATTCTTTGTTTGTTTTAGTGTTGATGGACAGGAGATCTGCTGTTTTATTATGGTGTAGAGCAACCGACCTTCTTGAATTTACAGCATACGTGTTCATTCTTTCTCTGACTCAAGTTTACTGCGACTTCTCCTGTATAGGAGGAGTTAAAAGAGTATTTTCATTCTTTAGGGATTTATGAAAATAGGATTCATATTCAGTGACAAAATAAGTAATTTTTTAACCGTTTATTGTATGAAGTTCCGTTTTCAGAATTTCCACAAGCACATGGGAAACAAGTTTTATTTACATTTTCCTTGCACCTATATTATATTCACAAAAAATCAAAACCAATTTGTTGCGCAATACCCATTTTTATTTGTATTTAGATCTCCAATATATTTCGGCCAGATTTATTGGCCAACTTTAGGACGTCTTATGCAGCTATGTTTAAACTTAGAATTATCTCGTGTAGTTACAACTGTTGTTGTGTTTACAATTATTAAAATTTTTAAAATCAGATTGTAGTTAAAACACAATTGAAATATAATTAAAATACAATTACTTAGGGGTGAAATTAAATACAGTGTAAAATTATGTTTTCGGTTCTTTCTTCTTACGTAATAATTTTTCGTATCAGGTGTGAAATAATTCCACGTTGAAGCATCGCTGCTTATGACTACCTGTAGATGGTCAGAATATCTGGTCGAAACTTGTGGATATCTAACTAAAAATATAAAAAAAAGAATACTGTGCAACAAGTTGGTTTTGATTCTTTATGAATATGCGAAACATTTTCTCTGGTAGAGGGAAAAGTATATTTATGTCTTGCATAGGTAACAAGAAATTCTCACGAACATTTGCTGGAAGTGTTCCATTTCGAATTTAAAAAATCTATGTGTGAAATTCTTTGTTGAATGTTTGTGTGGAGAAAGTAAGCCTTTCTGTGGATCAGCATGGTTCAGAATCGGATTTGGTCGATTTGCTTCAGTTGAAATCTGTAACATTTAAAGTTAAGAAAATATTCCCTTCGGTTGCGATGCACTACGCAGTGCACAGCTGTAGGATCACTCGGCTGGACAGATATACTAATGTGATTTACATGTAGGGCGTTTTCTTCTTGACTTCCTAGAGAACGACCAATAATTAATGGAATGGAACAACGTTATAAAAAGCGTT
>Ga0123354_10006231_pt1 | contig 17658 bp, 16 predicted proteins | sample TergutLab28metaG_2_FD_97872 | JGI IMG/M metagenome (GOLD analysis project Ga0123354, IMG submission 97872) | Labiotermes labralis P4 segment gut microbial communities from Petit-Saut dam, French Guiana - Lab288 P4 | ecosystem: Host-associated > Arthropoda: Insects > Digestive system > Gut ...
CCTTTGTGTGACGGTAGAGGGAAGTCCACGGGTCAATGCCCTACCCTCCTCTTCGTCATCGACGTGGCCGGAAATGAGTAATAAAAGCAATCCGGTTTCTTTATTGCCACACCTCGTATTTTATGTTTTTGATGTCCAAGGAAATTTGCCTAACTGTATTTTATAAACTGATTTTGGAATATATCGTACTTCATATTTTGACGTTAATCGGTTTTAGTTAAAGTTTAAATAATCATCACATACTGACAGTTGTTTTGGAAAATGCAAGTTTGAAGACTGGGACGGATCCTGTCCCGAAAATTAATGTATTTTGTAAGCACTTACGGTAGTAAAACCCAAAAAAAATGTGAATTGAAAAAATGTACCCTTATATACATATATTAATTAACAAATAATTGTTGATCTACACTGATTATGATTACTTACTATTGTGTCACATGTGAGATTTGCGATTGGTTGCGGTGAAACGCTACATCCAGTTACCTTGTCTGTGTGGTGTTACGTCACGTTTCCGTTCAGTTTTAGATATCTTATTCTCTCCGTTAGCATAATTCATAATTAAGGAGAATAAAAACGTAAAACCTAAGTATCTGTTATTTATTATTTTGCGTGGGAACATGAAATTCTCTACTTATATTAGACTGTAAATATGGCCTCAAATTTTGCACAGAATTCTACATATAATTCAGAAATCACAGAGTATTTCGGTGGACCATAATTTAGATTTATTTATAATGGGTAAATTTAACATAAAAATTATCCTAGACCTATAAATAACAAGTTCTTCATATACACTTAAAAACAGACCCAATAAACCTAATCACATTCTACATCATTTGTCTAGTTGTGAACCAAACAACAGTGAAACCGTGTTGTATTTAATTGCATGACCATCTGAAGAAAAATAGGAAATTTTCTCAGTATTAAGTTATACTTACATTTCATAACTTCTGTGACGTTTATAATGACAGAGACACAGCTTACGATTGCTAGAAGGGCATTTTTAACTAAAACGATATAAATGAAAATTTACATGCATATAAATAGCTTCTTCTGACGTCTTGCGAAGAACGGGAGTTTTATGACAGCGAAACATGCTGCAAACATTTTTATAAGGATTACAGAAGATGTGCTGCCGATTTGTTCATCAGCAGCAGAACTGCCAAAACTCAATTGTTATGATTTAATGAAATATTTACGGAGTTTCTTTAAGAACTCAAACAACATATTTTCGGATTTTTATGAAAATTCATAATTGGCAAAATAAGTGGCATTATTATAACTGTTATTATCTTACCAAAGGCCTTTTCTTGTTGGTACTTCTCTTGATTCAAAGTGATCCCCATCGCTGAAGCTCAAAGCTTATTTGTAATGTTCCAAGCATAGCAGTCAATTGTATTGAATCTGTTGAATGTGTTCCTAGTATAGCTTCCAAATTTTTCTTTACATCCCCTCTTCCTGTACCCGTGGCCCCAGTTATTACCTTCATAATCATCCCTTGCGTATTCCACTTTCGTCATATCTCTATGTCTAATCTCTTGTAACAATTTTTTTTTCTGATTTCTTTTGCTCTAGATTCCTATCCGCTGGTATTGACATGTCTATCGGTGTGCATGTTTTCTCTTTCTTGTTTTTAATTTTTATTAGTACTTTCTGAATTATGTGTGCAGTGCCTAACATTGCTATTTTTTGTAGTTCTTGATTTCTTACTTTCGCCGTATGCTGCTCAGGCATGTCCTGAATGATTAAATGTGGTGCCACTTGCCCCCGTTAGTACCGGTATCACTTTATTTTGCACTCCACAGTCACCATAGTTCTGTTGTGAGGTCTTGCATTATAAACTATTTTCGATTTTATTCTTTATCACGCGTCTATCTTCCGAAAGTGCAAAATCTGTTAAAATGTGTGTTATCTTTTTTGTTATTACGGATTATAATGTCCGGTTTGTTGCAAGGGAAGTTTCTGTCAGTTTTCGCTTGGTTATTGCACAACATGTTTAACTTACTCCTATGACTTGCTTATAACAGTGTTTCCTGTCTAATTTTACCCCTATTTCCTTGTATATGTTAAAGTGTAGTTGAGTACTCAATCCATTATGTCGCTTTACATACTGCTCTTTTACCATTACAACCAAGTTTTTTTTTAACCGAAAAATTGAACGCGTTTAAAGTTGGCGTAAATTAAAAATGATATTCCCATTACAAATACGGAGATGGTGTAATGGAACGCAGCCAACTAAGGGGCGTTAACCCGAAAGTGAGAGAATCCAAATTTAAGAAGTGCTTTAAACTGAAAAGGGGAGAGGAAACATAAATACAAAAGTAAAAGGACGTCAAACAAAAAGGGGGGGGGGGTTAGTGAGCACGCTCGTATAATGTGGCCTATATTCTCGTCATATTATTATTATGTAGTAATCAACAGGATTAGGTTCAGTGGTCTTATTTGTAGTTGAAAACTTTTCTTACAGTTGGACATGTGCCAAGAATTACAGATTTTTGCAGCTGTATATATGTATTCGGGTGCAAGTTAAGTCTTGTTAGACTTTGTGATAGTGACTTTGGAATTACTCCCGCAGATGATATTACTATCGGGATCACTTGTGCTGCCTTTTGCTTCCACACAGCACATATTTCATTCGCCAGTTCTTGATACTTGTTTTGTTTGTCGGTTATTGTTTTGACGAGATTATGTGTATTTGGGACAGCTATGTCTATCAAAAGGCATTCTTTGTTTTCTTATTCATAAAAGTTATATCAGGTCGATTAAAAGGTATTGTTTTGTCCGTACGTACGCTGCGATTCCAGTACAGCTTGAAATTTTCATTCTGCAGTACATTGGCTGGTGTGTACTTATAATATGGACTTTTATCATCAATCAATTCGGCTGCTTCTGCCAGTTTCTGAAGGATAACTTTGGCTAGTCCATCATGTCTCTTTACATACTCGGTATATGCTAGTTGCTCACATGCTGCAATAATGTGTTGGATTGTCTCTTTTCCACATCTTCTGCACAGCTCATCGGTTTATTATTATTATTATTATTATACTCGATGTGTATCAAACATAAGGAAATGAGAAATTCACACACTGTTCAGTCGAAAAACCAGACAGGAGATACATAATGGAACACCTAAGAAATTTCGGTAGGATTAGGTTAAAATGGAGCTTAAGGGCTTATACTGTCAGAGTGTGGACTGGAGTAAATTATGTCGGGACAGATTTGGTACGGAATGTCGCGCTATTAATAACCAGCAACTAGACAGGCCACGTACACGAAACGTAACACTGAGTCGCGTTCCTGCAACCACCATTGCAGTAGAAAAGCAATTAGTATTACATAATTTGTGTGTGTGTGTGTGTGTGTTTGTTTGTAGCCTTAGATACTCAGAATAAAATGCTCATAGGACGTATTATATTTTCACCAGTGGCCTGCCCCTCTCTACCGTAGTTTTTCACATTATCTCATGGACTGTAGAATTTTAGAAAAAAATTATTTAACACAAAATGTATATTTTGATTTTATCTACAAACTTTGTCCGCAACATTGCTCATTCTAAGAAGAACTGAGCGAGATATGATCAGATATGTTCATTGCTCTTCGTGTGAAGTGCCGTTATTATTGTCAGATTTTAATGAATCTTGAATTTTTAAGACAAATTTTTCTGCAGGTTATTCACTCTCTATTATTCTAAAAAAAAGTACAACGTTATTACACTGGATTTCTTCCTTGAAAGGGGGAAATGGGGTTTATTCATTCTTTTACATGAGACTGGAAACAATCCGAATGGCGAACCGTGGTGCTAATTTTTTTGCATATGCAAAGCACGAGAACGAATAATCCCATACACAAATAAAAGTCATTGTAATATTCAAAATGAATTGTTACCCTAACGCAAACGAACTTGCATTAATCTGTGAGCTCATTTGACATATTACGCTAGCCTAATTCACAGATTTGAAACGCTGCATCATCATTGAGACATGACTGATATTTTAGCTAGTGAGCAAGAGTGCCTATTTCCAGTTTGACAGTCATATAGCTACCTCTGCAAAACCGTAACCACTAATGTTTGGGTTGCAAAACCTTGATGCGTGGTTCAGCTGTCACGCAATTAAAGTAGGAATATTAGCAACGTGACACATTTGTCACAGTAATCGCTTTCACACAAAGGCGTGCATGTCTGTTTATACAGAGGGCGCCAAACAACAAATACAATTGCAATACACGCACTCGTTCGGGCCGTCAGCCCCAAGTTTCAGGGCTCTGGAGGTTTCAGTCATGAATCCCTGCATCTTGCAAAGTAATGTAGTACTTCTGGGACAGTGGGTGTTATACAAGTAAAGAAATGTGTATTGAATACATATTGTTAATATAAATACAAATATGAATTCGAAACCAAGACAGTTTGACAAATAATTGGACATATGCTTAAGTAAAAGTGGACAGGGCAACTGAAAATTGAGGTCGCTTTATGTGGATGAACTGACGCAAAATACGGCCGTCGTTATTCGGGTGTTAGTACAACGGACCCAATTTAAAGCAGGGTTGTTTCTTTCCTAAACCAACCAAATGCACACATTATATATATATATATATATATATATATATAGGTAGGTTTTCACCCTTTTTTATAGGCCACGCAGGCCCTGAGGGTGAGTAGAGGTATAGCTCTACTCTTTTCTAGGACCTTCGGCACTAGATAGGGGGTGGGGGGTCAGCCCCACGCCCCGGTCTCTTCTACCCCAAGGAAAGACCCGGTACCCATTGTACAGGAGGCTGGGTGGGCACCAGCCCGGTCTGGACGGGCGGAAAATCTCGTCCCCACCGGGATTCGATCCCGGATCGTCCAGCCCGTAGTCAGTAGCCATACAGACTGAGCTACCCGGCCCACACACACACACACACACACACACACACACACACACACACACACACACATATATATATATATGTGTGTGTGTGTGTGTGTAAGTGTGTATATATATATATATATATATACAGTAATATAGTTTGTTAATACTCCGACATGTTTCGGTGTTATAGCACCACCCTCAGCGAGCTTACATCTTTGTAAAAACTGGCAAAAGTACACTAAATTACTTTCATAATGTTTGTAGACATACACATATATTATTTTAATTTATAAAAGAATCTTAACTAAATTGTACATCGATATGATTTATACGGATGTGAAGACGATATAATGCATACGTGTACGTATTATTTTTTGTATCACCAATTTAAATAAATATATATATATATATATATATATATATATACCATCACTCTACAGATTGAACTTGGCTGAGACACTCTATATGTTGTTTCAATAAAATAAAACAGGTTAAAAACTCAAGGAATGAACTACTTTAAAGCGGTATTGATTTTATTCATGATGCTCCCTCTGTTATTATTGTCATGATGCTACAGTGACACGCACGCACTGACGCGATGCAATTTCCATTAGAAAGAAAATATCAATACTGAACGAAAATCTTCGTCTACTGGGCCATAACACATTGCAGTGTGGTATAAATTTACCCACTATTACCTGAAGGAAACATTTTTTATTTTCAGCGTTTCAGAGTAATATACTATATTGATCTTCAAGTCACCTCTGAGCGAATTGACAGAGATCTGAAAAGAATTCTGTGTGTTCTGGATCCTGCACAGATGTAATTCAGTTTATAAATAAAGCTTGTAGTTCAGACTTTCACGGTGTCCTAGTCTTTTGAAATTTCTTTCCTTCATAGTACAATAGCAATGTATTGCGGCGAACCAGGAGTGGTTGTTGTTATGTTTTAAATAAGACTGTTTCTTCTTCTACTGATTAGACGACCTGAAGACAAAATTTTGATAAACATTTCTGGTGGAGATTTACAGATACAAGACGGATATTGTAGGTATAACTTTAAATTGAGGCGCGTTCACGTAACCATTGTTGCAAAGGAAAATCAATAATTATTAAATATATGATTGTGTGTGTGTCTGTGTTCCCGCCTTAGTTATCCGGCATGCAAATTGCTTCTTCTATGCGCCATGAATTATAACTTCTTTTGTGACATTTTTGTCTGTGCTGTAATTTCCACATTATTTCATACACGGCACGATTTTGAGTAAAAAAATATCGGATATGAAAGTGTGTTTAGATCTTCTCCACAAATTTTGTCTGAAATACCTTTGACTCTACGAAAGACTTAAGTTAGATATTACAATAAATGCACATGGGTCTTCATACACAGTACCTCTGATTCTTGAAGACTGTAATCCAAAATGAATTTCCTTGACAGATTTTAAAAAAACCCTCAAACATCCATTTGGAATGACGAAAAGGCAGAATCTAAGAAGCTAAAAGTCGCTTTTCACAATTTTGCGAAAGGTCTTAAAAGAGGATGCATTTACACAATTGTAATAAGCATCGACACATGAAGCTGTCAGTAATATATTAGGAGCAGTAAATTGCCCTTTCAGAAATCCCAAAGTCGCCCAGCTACACACAAAATTCCCTTACTTTTATGGAACCAAAACCTTCACCACAGTATCCACGACAGCCAACCAGTAAATGCGTAGAGCATTGAAAGAGGCGATTATAAATCAATTAATAATGAAATAAAAATTAGCGCAATAGTAGAATTACACCAGTGTTCCCCAAACTATTTTGTTCGCTGACACCCGAAAATTAAAAATTATAATTCTTTGACTACTTCTTACAAGACATTATTCCGTTAATTATATACTAACTTCAAAGTAACCATTACATAGATGTATCCACGGATCCCGTGGGAAATTGTTGCGGATCCTTTGAGATCTGCGGAGCACACTTTGGGAACCACCGGGTTACATTACACTTTGTAGTAACATCCCGATATCTGTGACGACGGACGAATGTCAAGAAGAAATAAGACAGGCAATATACGTGTGACGTAACATTGAGGCGCTTTCGCCTAAGCATTGTTGCAGCAGGAAAGCAAGGAGTATTACTAAACTTGAGTGTGTGTAATTGTAGCCTTAGGTATCCAGCATGGAATGCGCATGCGCTATATTGCCATCTATGGCCTGCCCCACTCTACATTATTTTTCCGCATTATCTCAGAAAGTGCACAATTAAAAAGAAAAGTTGCTGAACACGAAATGTGTGTTTTGATTTTCTCTACAACTTTTGTCTGAAACATTTCTCATTCTAAGAAGAAATGAGCGAGATATGATAAAAAATGTGTATTGGTCTTCATGTAAAGTGAACATTATTCTTGTCGGCTTTTAATGAAATTTTAAATTTCTCGACAGATTTTCGAAAAACCCTCCTAAATCAAATTTCATGAATATCCTTCACCTGGGAACAGAGTTATTCCATGCAGACGGACGGACAGGCAGACAGGCGGAAAGACGGGCAGACAGACAGACAGAAATGATGAAGCTAATAGTCGCTTTTAGCAGTTTTGCGAAAGCGCCTAAAAGTATCAATATTCGTCTTCTGGGCAGAAATTTGAAAATCAATCTTCGGTTACGCGAGAAATCTTGTAAAGAGGATGTCTGGATGAGTGATGGATTGATCTTGTTCAGCATAGGGTCTGATAATTAAGATATGTGAACGTGTTATTACCGAGTTCGACTGTATTTCCCGTTCTAAACAACCTCAAAAACCCCGAAATTTTGGGAAATGGAAAATAAACTCTTATCAACTTCAAGATTACACCTTTGTCCATAAAGAACTTTATTAAGATTAATTTCTTCTGACAATGACGCAGTGTATTTTGCTGGATAAGTATAAGCAACTTCCAAAATACACGGGACAATATCCCATCCACCCATATATACTTATACACCTCCATCAGAACTTCGAATCCCATATAAAATTTCTTTCCTCCAAATAAATAATATCTTGAATTCTCACATTAAATACGAGAGATGTCACGGAGATGCTACCAGGCACAACGCGCGTGCTTTCAAGCTCTGTGTCAGCAGTAAGCTAACGCATCTGAATGGGCAATATGCTTACAGCTGAGATTATCGTATCAAATGTCGATGGATATATAATATGTCAAAAGGAATGAAAGTCTGTACACTGGTTGATACAATGTTTGTCGTGATATATTTCGGGTAATTCTCAGTTTCTCGAGGCAAAAAAATGATAGTTCTTCAACTAGAACACGTCGCTCCTCCCACATTCTTTCCATTGATTGTCTGACCAGTCTGCTTTATATATCCTGAGATAAGGATAAAGCAATCCCTATACAGGTCTGGACAGATACTTAGGGCCCACGAGTTTGAGGATCCAGGAATTTAGAGACAATAGACACAGGAATTTGTAAAGCTTGTTAGATCTACTCACAGGCCGCCTTTACTACAAGGAGACATACCTGGTACTCATTTCTGTTACAGGCTGAGTTGACCCCTTCGGGAATAGAGCGCGCGACCTCCTGGCTTGTAGCACAGTGCCTCAACCAACTGCTCCACAGCGTGCCTTATATTTCCTTCAATCAGTTTCTCGCACCGAGAACCTATATACATTTATATTTGCCCCATTCATGCCACATATTCTACCAATCTCATCCCCCAGTATTTGGCCACCATAAAAATATTTGGTGAGGACTGCAGCCCATGAAGCTTCACGCTGTGACATTTTATTCAGTCGTCTGTTAATTTCCTACTCCGCGGCCCAAATATCCTCCTCAGCATCCTAATCTTGAATATCCTCGCCATATGTTCTTCCCTGAAAGTGAGACGCCAAGTTTCAAAAGCACATCAAACGGGCAGAATTATAATTCTGTGTATTTTAATCTTCAGACTTTTAGCCAGCAAACAAGAAAACACAAGAACGTAATGGTATGAGGCATCCCTCCGAATTTAATCTTCTGTTAATTTCTGTGTGTAATTCCAGCACATTTGAACTTACCCACATTTTTAACAGACTTATTGTCTACCATACTGCTGTGACTTTCCCCCGCAAGTCTGTTGATGATATATGAAAGTACAACAATATTCTTAACATTTTCGTCTAGAGAACTTCTCTACTGGCGATTAATATGGAGTCTGTGTTTCCTTTATACTAGACAAATTAATTTTTCACGCTACATTTTAAAACCCCCAACTTGGGCCAGGCGCTGATTTGTCCCATTCAGTTTCATTGCCTCCCCTTTTTCATGGGCATTCTTAAAGACATGTTACGAAAAGCAGTATAAAAGCAATTCTGACAAAACGCCTTCTTGTAAAAAACATCTTGGATAGGAAATTCGTCAGACAAATGTCTGTCGATTAGACTGTAACTATGTTTCTTTTAAACATATTTAAATTAGTCTACTAATAATTATTGATGGGTAAGCGAAACGCAATGAGAACGCTCTATTGAATATTTGTACTTGTTTTCTTGAAGTCTACAATTTTCTGCACTCAGTAGTAACAGTGTTGCGGAAGCGCGAACGTGTGATTTTGGAGCGGCATTACTGACAGTTCATTCAGAATTGTCGAAAGAAGAATTGAAACATATTTTGGGACACAGTCACAGGCTCTCTTTACCTGCTTCCTGAGAATGCAAAATGTAAATAACAACGCGGTGCAGTCATAAGTTTCTCCAACTTCAGGCTTAATAGTTTTTACCTAAGAAGCCCTGGATCTAGGCATGCGAAATAGGCACAGAGACATAATGCATACTTGTTATAATATTGAGAGACTGGAGGTATTCCTAACGGCGTTGAAGAAAATTCAGTTCTTCGTGGATGTAACGTCATGTCAACCAGTAAACAGCGACATTGAGAAGGAGTATATTTCCTTCGAAACACAGGTAACTAGCATTAATAGACAGAGCATAAATTCCCAAAACATAAATCTTCGTGAATTATTTTGCTAAATCAAAACTCATGAACTTGACCAAGGTGCAGAACTATGACTAATATGCAATTAGGTTATAAGTTCTAATGTGCAAATAGCAATATAAGAGAATTACATCTGTAGATTTAGAAATCTATGCAACAAAAAAGTGGAATTTTTAAATTCTGCAAGAAAATTCTTGTTTCTTCATCACCTCTTCATAAGAACACTTCGGATTAAAATGTGACATGATGTGAAATGTTCTGACGATGATGAGTAAGAGAATTCGATTTTTGGCGCGCGACGCCTCACAGTTCAGTCGAAATTTTCCATGGTTGCGAGAATCATTAGTGAGTTTCTGCTAGACTGCAGGTTACATGGTGTCAGAGCACAGAAGATAATACTTTCTACAATACAATGTTTGGATCTAGATCTTCCATGAACCACCAAGGTGAATAGCTGAAATAAATCGTGCTGAACGTTACAGCAGAAGGCCTGTAGGCTTGCTACAGCCACTTCTTCTTTCCTCCTTTCAACTGGTTGAAATAAACACAGCACAAAGTGTAGCTAACTGCAAGTAATTTCGAAGGCGTCCTCTCCATGGACTTCCTCTGTCACAATTCATGACGTAAGACGCTTCTAACGTCGTCTTTTGCCGTAGCCTCTCCAACCCACACTCTTTTGAATGATAAAGTCGATAGTTCAATTCCTATGGCTATTCTCTCAGAAGTCCGCTCGAGTGAGAGAGCTCAGCGTATGTTAGCTGTGAGCTCGACCATATCCACAGAAGGGCACGGAGTGTGACCTAAGCCCTAAGGCATTGACCGGCCTGAGCTAAATAACTCTTTCCATTCAAGTCAACTGAGATCAGGGCTGAAGACGGATCGGTTGGAGAACGCCAACTGAATTTTAAAAGTAGTTCACAGGGGTTTTACATAAGACTGATATCCCAGGTACACTCAGTTAAAAACTTTTGTGTCCCTTTTGGAGAATATCCCCAAATAGGTCCAAATTGTAAGAAATGTGAGGTCTTCACGGTGGGGTCCTTTCGGCGTGTGCTACAGTGTTGCCTGTTAGAAGCGTTATGAGAAAATGTACCGAAGATTCTTCGGAACATAAGAGTTACATGACCAGTCAACCCATTGCCTACTGTCACAAGAGGTAATGCCCTCCCATCCAATTATTTTCATGTACTCTAATGAGTATACTCAAGTGTTTAGCTTGGTTCTTTAAAGAAAATTAAAAGCACTTTTTTTGGAAAATTCTCCTCATTTGAAAATAAGTTCTTGTGTAATAAAACCGGAAATGTTTCCTTTGAAAATCTTGATTCTTCTGTCTAGTGTAAATGGATATCGCTTGGTACAGGATCTTCTGTCTTAAATTTTACCATCCAGCAATGTAAAGATTGAGATATACAGAACTGGAATTTTGTCCTTTTATTTTGTACTGGTGAGAATGTTCGTCACTCTCATTGAGGGAGGAAAGTAAGCTGATGGTGTTCGAGAATAGAATGCTGAGAAAAATATTTCGGCTTAAGAGGGACGAGGCAAGAAAGAGTGATGAAGATCGCATAATGAGGAGCTTTACGATCTGCATTAATCACCGAATATTATTCTGGTGATCAAATCAAAAATGATAAGGGCGGGGCATGTGACACCTACAGGAGACAAGAGAGGTGAACACAGGGTTTTGGTGGGGGGATCTGATGGATATTCAAGAACTGGTGATGGGCGGCCTGGATTGGACTGCTCTCGCACAGGATAGGAACCGGTGGTGGGCTTTTGTGAATGTGGTAATTAACCTTCGGGTTATATAAAATTAGCGGAATTTCTTTACAGCTAAGAAAATGTCAGCTTCTCAAGAAGGACTCTGCTCCGTGGAGTGAGTTCTGTTAGAGTAACGAGACATTAGGTTGTTGTAAGACGGTATTTTTTCTTCGCTTATTGACATTCACTTGATCATTACGTCCGTTCATCAGAGCAACAGGTCAGCTCACTGCACAAGTTGTATAGAAGTGCTATTATTAAATAACGGTACTTTAACAGTAAAAGAGCTGTAAAATCTTTCGATCTAAATCCTTCCGTTCCCAGTTTTTTACCTTGCGCTTTAACTCCGTTGATTCCTAGCTTACAGAACTGTTACCATAATAAAAGGCTTGCCTGTCGCTCGAAATCAGTCTCTTACTACAGTCACCAAATTTGAGACTCCCAGCGACGCATCGTGTATATTTATATATGTATATTCATCCACAAGATTCAACAGACAACTTTTATTTAAATTATGGATTTTTTGATTATGTAGTCAAAATAAATTGATAATGGAACTTGATTATTCTCCCTTAATTTGACTACCGAAATTCTTTCGAAAGTTTTGTCGTCGTATTCAGGGTTACAAGAAGATGGAAACACTAATTCTTCCAAAGTGCTTATTAGTGTGAAACTACCCAAGTGTTGTCATAACACCACCCTACCCCCGCCCCCCTTCCACAATAAGGCCACGATTTTATATTACATTCCCGTGAAAATTCGTTAAAACAACCAAATGTTTATGTTGAATGTGTAGGTTCCTTTATGCTGTAGGGTCTAATTTCAATTCGAGCAAATTATTACCGTTACATTTATTGATAACATATTCAATTCGAATAGTGTGCAGGTTACAGATGTTATACAACATGCAGTTTCCGAAGCACGAACTTTATGCTTATTGATATTATAATTAAAATAAGGTGTCTATTGTCTTTAAAGAAAGTATATCAAACATTCCCTTAGACAACAATTTTTATTTTAACCACACATCAGCTAAAAAATTTCATGTTCTTTATATTAATCTTAGTAATGTATAGGACCTCTTACTATTATGAAAGCTCTAAGAAACGTTTATAGACCTATTCATTGCATTGTGCTATTTCAATAGTTTCTATCGCATACACGATGCCTTTTTTATGACAATGTAAAGCCTACTTCTGATAAACTTATGAATTTTATCTGCTCTCGTAACGTCCCTCACCCCTCTGTAACAAGGGTTACACAAGCTTTATATACAACGCAAGCCATGCTCGATAGCCTAAACAATTCATACGTCTGCATTGTGTTCGTGAGAAGCTTATGAATATGCCAATTTGGAAGACGAAGATCTGCCAGAAACGATATGTATTTTGAAAGCTAAGAAACTAGCCGGCATTTCAGAAACGATTTTACTCTCTTGAGCAATACCTCTTAAATTACTGCAGTCCGGAATAATAGGATCTTTATCAAAATCCTCTAAAACGATTCTAAAAGAACCTTTCCATAGGGATTCAATAGAATGTTTTGGTCGCAGGAGTGGCACAGTTGTTGAAGGCTCTTCATCACTTCCACTTCCACAGAAACTTCAAGTAGTATTTCACTAAATTGCATCCGTTTCAAATAATGCTGAAGACTGTGGGAGCATTTCGATAACACACACACACACACACACACACAGAGGAATGGTGACGTGAAAGAGATGAAGTGGCGTACTGTATTGCCAGGTAGCATCCGATAATTAGAGTACTTATATCCTTAGAGTTGCTGTTTGGTAGTCACTGAAGGTTTGTGTTGATTTACAGTGGCAAAGACGCGACCGTCATTGCAGCACGCCGTATGTTGTCAAGCCACAAAAAGGGATACAAACCTGGTGCTGTATAAAAAGTGATCAAGAGAAAGCCCTAGGAAGAACATCAGTTGTAAAGACCTTAGTACAAATAAATTTTTTTTGACTGTACCAGCGGGTGTAACATGAAAACATTCTGCATGTCCACACACACACACACACACACACACACACACACACACACAGTTAATGCACTAGTTAATTTTCTCTTACGGATTTCAGAAAACCACAGTTGATTTTCCCCACTGTTAAAAAATAATCTTTAAAAAGCAGACGTCCTGTGTTCTCTCTGAGCTAGAAACTTTATATTTAACATAACTTAGATTGAAGTATTTAAAAATATACACACATAACTCTCATTGTACAAGAACTGCGATTCAGCTTGTAACATTCTTCGAAGGACAAAATATATGAATATATAGAACCATTGATTGTATAAGCCAAAATTAGTAAAATCCGACTTTAGAATCTCTTAAGCCCTACTAAATACTGTGAGAGCATTTGTTAAAAGCTAACAATGCACTGTCCATTTATCATGTTGCGGGCACAGGTTTAATCCTTTCAGGTTTGAAGGTGGTCTGAATAAAGTTCAGATCCCACATCACAGGAGGCAAAAGCCTACACTGTCCATTATAAATTCCATTCGGCTAATGGAGGCTTAGAAAAAGGCACTTTTCGCGACTATTCGAAAAGCGACTAAAAACTATGGCTGTTTATTCTGAGAATTGAATGAAATACTGGAAATAACATCAATATTATATATTTAATCCAGATGGGCTACACGAAAACCATTCCACACTGAAGGGTGAAGGCCAGTTGTTGTGTCATTTGTGTAACTTCCTACTAAAAGATCAGTTTGTTTTATCATAGAACACACTTTGTCACATTACAGCGTAAGGTTTAGCAGTAATAATATATATAGAAAACAAATTACAAATTTCCTTCAGTCACAATTTTATTATACGTACGTATTCAATTTAATAATATATGCAACATATATTATTAAATAAAATATAGTAAATTTTTTGTATCTACGGAAATTTATAATTTATTGTCAGCTAATTATAACACCACGGGCTGTTATCTCATCAAAAGAATAAAACGTCTATTGAATTATAAATAAATAAATTCATTTTTGAACTAGCTAGGAAGAAAAACGAGTGGTTTTAGTAGGAAGACCTTAAAAAAGCTACCATTTGGAATTCCTAGACGTATATTTGGGGATAAAACAGAAATTAACTTAAAGAAATATTATGGGACGGTGGGGATTTGATTCACTTGGCTTATGATAATGACAGGTGTTGGGATATCTGGACATTCTGATGAATACTTGTGTTTAATAAAATGCAGGTAATTTCCTACCCACTGCAGTCTGTGACTATGCCTTCTAATGTCTTCTAATTAATCATTTCCTTCAAAAATTGTGGGCTGCCATATTACAATTATATATGATCTCTTCCATGCGCATTATAAGCGCCATTCATCGTAATGTGACTGAGTGAATGATGTTACCACTCGTTACACATAACGAATTTTATTTACCGTACTTACAACCAGTAAAAGACACGAAGTTTGTGAGAGATTACTTACTCAAAAGTTGTTACTGACGACACGTTACTGCAATTTGGAAATTACGCAAGGCCTTTTATAACCATAACAGAAACAGTTTCACACATTCATGCGTGGCAGTAACAATTCACACAACAATGCTTACTGTCTTAAATATTTATGTTAAATAATTAAATTTAATGTAATTTTATTCTCCATAAAGTTCTTTTTACTGTTGTCTGTCTTTTACGTAAAGTAAGATAAATTTCTCTCCACATTTTTCTTTTTAAAACCCCTTCGTATAATCCTGATTCATATTGCACGTAATTCTTATTTTATTTATCTCAGTATTTAACCAACTTTATGCACAAAATTTGTTTCACAATAAGTTTTATTTCATGCCTGTACATGATGATGAGCACATGTGCTCGAAACATGTAGAGGCATGAAATAAAACCTATTGTGAAACAAATTTTGTGCATCAAGTTGGTTACATACTGAGATGCACGGTCAGCAAAACGTCAAAATTCTTATTTTATTGTTATATCGGCAAACACCTGAAATTTATAAGAATTAGTTTTATCCCGTCACTTATATTCCGTGTGTACTTATGTTAGCACACCGACATTATCACCTGGTTAGTGCCTTGTCGGTTATGGATTATGAAGTTTTTTTCTGTTACGAGTACAGAAAATTATGGGTAGTTACTATCACAATCGTGATTAGCATATTTGTTGTATTATATTCATTTTTGATAAACAGTCTTGCGCAACACCACTTACACGTCTGTAAGTAACCAGTTGCGGCCCTTGAGTCACGCCATCCTCAAGCCCATGTAATGTCAGGAGCCTTGCCAAGCTCATACAAAACCTGATACATGAACGTGGGATAGAAATCTCATTCCTATTACAAATACTTCATATTGCATATGTTAAAATGCAGCTTAAAACTTGCAGAAAATAAAAACATTAATATTTTTTAAAACAACATTATTACAAAAAATATTACTTGCTGTTACTTTGACTTTAACTTATTGCGAACTTAATATTACAATACATTCTGTTACTTCGGTGTATTTAACGTTGTTTTATACTGTGTGAGGTGCGCTGGAGTGAACATGCACCGACATGTTGCATCTGATACCATTTGGATCCTTACGTTTCTTCTCGTATCTTATCAAAGACAATAAAAAACACAGAAAACCAGGGTAGCTGAATGTTGCTGTTGTCAAGCGAATTAGCTTATTTTTGAATTGTCTTTTGGGCGAAGTCCAGGAAGCTAGAAATGTTCGGTATCTAGTGTGTTTGTTTTACGCCTTTTTGCGTTAACTCTGCTGGACAATTTACACTCTTTACTAATTTGAACCTTTTTTCTAGCTGTATTCTATTACGCTAAACCCTTATTTCTGTTGGGAACATAAATTTCAATTTACGCCTACTTTATTTTAGCTAAATTTCAGGTATGTAACTGGGGAGTAAAAGGAGTTCTGGGTGAAGCTGTAGGCGAACTGACCATTTTAACTGTGTGTTTTGGACTGATGCTGATTTTACTATGATATCTCAAACACAGGAAGCTAAATACTCAAAAGTTCAGTTGGCATGTAAATTTTCTGTAACAGTTGTTTTACTAATACTATTTTTCCAAAAAAACATCATTTACGTATATAATCACTGTGGGCTATCTAACCGTGGCATCATATGCCACATAGCACAATATTACAGTACGCATTATTCTCTCAACTTCGGGTCTAGTTATCCTTACAACAAACTTACTCGACGAGTGATGTTCAAGTTTTACAGGCCTCGAATTATCCACGCAGGTAACGTGGATATTACAGCTGACGTAATTTGAAGCGACTACTCAACTATTCAGCTGGCGTTTGAAATAAAACGTGTCATAACTACCGACCCCTTGATATTTCTACAAGTGCTTTGTGCTGACTGCAATACACTGTATTATTATGACCATTGAAGCGATTACGCACAGAATACTTAATTATCCAAATGCGGCAAATCCATTAATCGGATTTCATGCGATTTCATGTATTTTTCCGCAAATTATTATGGCTTCAAAACTGCTGAAGTATTGTCATATCACATGTCACATCCAGATCACACTGCGCAACATATTAAGGGTAAAACAGTCTATAACCCTCTGAAGTCTGTATGGTATCTAAATAGCACAACAATTCAATATATACCTCAATGGAAACACTGACAATCTCTATTACACGAAAATCAGTTAGTTCTCTTTAGCGAAATGGTTATTCTTCCTTCTGAGAATCATAGAACTCTTATAAGCACATTATGTTGGCAAAATGCAGAGGATTTGGTTGTTAAAACGGGATATACAGATAGTTACCACTGTTAACCGAGGAATAAAAACCAACTAGATGCGACTTATTATTTTATTGTACTTCTTAGAGGCTCAACATATTTCGGGCACTAATATGCCCATCATCAGGAGCTCGCGACTATAATGTTGATTACCGCATTGGTCGTTTCGTTCTTGGTTTGTTGTAGGTTGGAGGTTAGGTGTGGTTAGGCTGGAGTAGTGTCCGGGTTGCAAACTGCAGCCTGCAGCCCGGACACTACTCCAGCCTAACCGCACCTAACCTCCAACCTACAGCAAACCAAGAACGAAACGACCAATGTGGTAATCAACATTATAGTCGCG